>Ga0114934_10001053_pt1 | contig 17974 bp, 19 predicted proteins | sample 4SBtaG_2_FD_99695 | JGI IMG/M metagenome (GOLD analysis project Ga0114934, IMG submission 99695) | Deep subsurface microbial communities from Kolumbo volcano to uncover new lineages of life (NeLLi) - 4SBTROV10_white metaG | ecosystem: Environmental > Aquatic > Marine > Volcanic ...
GTCAAGGGTGCGGTAAGGATATCTTCACCATTTTTAGTTGTGATTCATGGCATTTTCTGTGTAAGCAGTGTTCCGAGCATCGTCCCCGGCTGAGGTAAGAAGCTATGTAGAATCTGTACGCCAGTTTGCTCTTGTGATACCTCGCAGGTGTAATGCTTGTGAAATTGCTGTGCATTGGCTGTACATTGGATACTGTGCATTGGATACTGTCAAGGCAATTTAGAAATTTCCTACCACGAGCAAAATAGAAATTTCCTACCGGTGGATTTTAATTAGCTGAAACAGGTTGTTTGGCTTTGTTCTTTTTAAAGAAAAACGGTCTTCTCCAGGGGTGATTAGCTGGCGGTTTCCAGGAAGATCTGGCTGTAGTCAAAGCTGGAACCTTAGCTTCTATGAGCTTCTTTGGCCTTTCAGGTAAAACAGTGTAGTTGAGATATTTTCCTCTTAAAGAGAGGTAAATCTTGCCAGAGATTCTTTCTTCGACTAAAATCTTTTCTTTCTTTCTGACCAGAACAGGTTGTTTCTCTGATAACTGAAACCATTGCTTTTTGTATCTCACAGTAAAGTCATTATTAACATATCTTGGCTCTTGCCTGGAGAAGACCTGGTCTAATTGTTTCTTCTCAATCGCAGTGAGCTTGCGATGGACATTTCCTCTCTTAGCTGGAATTACTGAGAACTTGGCATTGAATTTGGGAATAAATACTTCTTTAACAAACCGATTACCTTGCTCTGGGGTCTTAATTTTAGCTAATCTCATTTCTCTGACTAACCTATGCTTCAAAGTAGTAAAGAGAGTCTCTATTCTACCTTTAGCCTGAGACGAATAAGCGGAGATAGGTTCCACATCTGATTGTCTCATCATTCTCTGGAATTGAGTTAAAACTTGAGGGTCATCTATTACTGACTTATGAGTATTTTTGTAGGTAGAGAGCCTATCTAAATAGATTTTTAAGGGTTTTCCATGAGTGAGAAAATATTCTTTCCAGAAACCAGAAACTGGCTTTAATCCTTCATCTGAGACAAACTTTAATCCAGTAATTTCATTAGTAGCATCATCTCTGGAAGCTAAGAGACAGTCCAACTTTCCTCTTTCAAACCAATCATAGTAGCAGCCATCAAATTGTTCCATTTCACCATAATAATCCTTTCTTTTTCTCCAACTTCGGTATTCTTTGTTCTTCTTCCTTGGTTTCACCTTCCACAATTCCATCTCAATCATTAACTGCCTTACCTTTTCTTTACTTAATTTTATCTGGTGGAGCTCATCTAACTTTTCCATAGCAAAGGTTGGTTGAAAATCAGAGTATCTATTTTTAAGCCAGTATTTAGCTTTCTCAATAATCTCTGGGGATATCCTTCGATTGCCAGTTCTTCCTCTGCTTTTGTGGATTACCCCTTTTGGCCCTTCTTTAATTACTCTTGCTTTAATGTTCCTTATCTGTCTGACTGTTAAATTAAGCTGTTTAGCTGCCTGTGTTCCATTGACTTCTTTCCTGATTAACCTTTTAATGATTTCATACCTTGATAACTCTTTTTGGGTCATAATGATTAATTCTGCCATAAATCTTCTTAAGATTAGTTAATTTGATTAGACGACCTTTCTTAAGAAGATTATAGCAAATTATTTCAAGGTAGGAAATTTCTAAATTGCTCAACTAGGAAATTATCATATTGCTACGACAGGAAAATTGTCGTATGGATAACAAACGAGAATTTAGATATTCGTAATCTCATACTAATAACTATGCTTGACACAGTCGGATTACTTTGATAAAAAAGACTAACTGTTTTGGGAATCACTCGGAAAATAATCTGATGGAAGGCAAAGTTCAAAGACGCTTTTTTGAATTTGCAAACGGGTTTGATAAAGAAGACAAATTATGCTATTATTTTATTTAAACCGCTAACCTCGGGAATTCCAAAAAAGCAGGGGGTTTAGCGTATTCAGTTAGAATCCGCTCTACGACTGGATTTTGAGGACTTCTGATGTTCGTTTTTCACAGAGAAGGCGCCGAAAATTCACCGAAGAAGAATGAGGTTAGCGATTTTGGGTTTCAGGACACTTGTCACAACGGAACTTGGAAGTGGTAGGGTTGCAAAGATAGACCCGCTATCAAGGGGACCAAAACAGAGAAGATTAAGTTAGAATGACTAATTCTCTGTTTAAAAGTTGCAAAGATAGACCCGCTATCAAGGGGACCAAAACGCTTAATTTTGTCATATTCTGGAACAAGAACACGAAGAGTTGCAAAGATAGACCCGCTATCAAGGGGACCAAAACATTTTCCACTCTATAGAAGGACTCGTCCAATTTGTTCCAAGTTGCAAAGATAGACCCGCTATCAAGGGGGATCGAAACAACCAAAAACCAAAAGTGGAAAATCTATACCCTTTACGCCAAGTTGCAAAGATAGACCCGCTATCAAGGGGACCAAAACACTCTCCATACAGGGTTCTCCTGTTCGTATTCTATCCAGTTGCAAAGGTAGACCCACTATCAAGGGGACTACAAAAACCTGGCATTGATTATCTTGGCAGCGTTCTTGTTTGGTTGCAAAGATAGACCCACTATCAAGGGGACTAATATCTGGCACAATAAAAGCATTGAAATGGATACAAAAAAGCCACACTTGGTTTTTACACCAGGTGTGGCTTTTTGGCTTCTACTTAAGGAAAAATTCCTTTTCTGAACTTTTCATTGACGAACATTTGGATTCATAATATACTATTTATGCCCGAAAGGGAAAAATTGCTGAAAATTTTTAAAAGAATATACCGAAAGGAGAAAGTTTTGAACAGCAATATTGCCGTGACTTTCTCCAAAGGGGCCTTGCAAGACCTTAAAAATCTTGATGCAAATATGGCATTTAAGACTCTTAAGCAAGTCTACAAGTTGGCTATAGACCCAAGAGCTGGAAAACCTATACAAAGTGGGAAGAAGTTTGATTTGTACCACCTCAACATGGGCGGCCATTGGGTTGTTTATTCTTTTGGTTCAGCTAATATTCCTCATGTGATTGGAGTTACACCACATCCATAAACATGAGACCCCTTTGGGGTAACGCAGGGAAATTCTCCCTGCGTTTGGTTTGTTTTTCTCATCCTTGAAAGATTGCGACCTGCAATCATAAGTCCTCTACTTTATCTCAATTCATTTCTAATTTCTTAATTCTTGCTTGCGGGTGCGTCGGAGCTCCGTCGCTTTCCGTGAAGCAAATATGCTGAACGGTAAAAAGCGACGAGAACGCCGACACAAAGGCTCAGGTGAGTGAAGTCTCAGCTTCACGGCTTTTTCGCTTTTGACCGTTAAGGGCAAAGGCGAAACCCCGCCGAGTTTAAGCGAGGCGGGGTGAGCCTTTGTGTCGGCGTTTTCCGACAGGAAAGCGCCGACGCACCCGCAAGCAAGTTTTAATATACTTTTTTATATGATTTTTATTCTCACTAAATAATTGCTTTGGGTAATTATAACTTGAGTTGTAGTTTATGATGTTTCTCTTACCACTTCATTCCATTTCCTTGAAAAATCTAAATCTTCTATGGTAAGATAAATAGAGGTGGGGTTTGATGAAAGATGCGGTAGATAGCTTCGCGCAGGAACGCATGACAAGCTAAACTTTTTTTAATCAGGAACTATAGTTTGTCTTTAAGATAACAAAAAAGCCCTTAAGCTTTGGGCAAAGGGCTTTTTGCATCTGCTTTCTTGATTTAATAGAAGTCTTCATTATTCCATGAAAATGCTCGATAGACATCAGGTCGGCCTGGTGCTCTATTCCGGGTCTGCCGAAGCCTTCGTGCAGAGATGAGCATTTTTATTCTGTATGGAAAGATATTTTGGTAAATGTTAGTTGAAAAGAAAAATCCACAGCTTAAGACAAACGGAATTTTTATGTCAAAAATTACCCCTTAAAGAACGTACCCGATAGGGCAATCTCAATCCAGTGGGGCAACCTAACACTTGCAATTAAATTATATCATATTGGTTGCCCTACTGCAAAATATTTTTAAGAAATACCAAGCAGGAGGGCCTGATGGATTATCAATTTTTCGCTGTATCGCATGATTTAGTCAAATCCGGTATTTGGGCAGAACTTTCATTTAAAGCTTCCAAAGTATATATTACTTTGGGCTGTCTCACAAATCGAAAAACAAACCAGAGTTGGTTTACAAATAGTAGCTTGTCAAAGTATTCTGGAATCTCGGAGTATAAAGAATACAGCAGGTTGAAGAAAATGTTAGACGCTTGTTAAACATGAAACCTGAAGTTACCCACATGCGTTTAGTCTATAAATTCTGTATAACAAGGTGCTAATAAATGTCTAACAAAGATAAGTATGTGGGTTACAGAACATCAATAGAGATGTATGCAAAAATCAAAGAGCAAGCGAAAAAAAGAGACATAAGAATTTCTGATTTCCTGCGTCATGCTGTAGAACAATGCCTAACAAATGATAGAACAGTAGTGAATCAAGAATTCGACACCCTCAAACAACAAATTGAGAAAAAAGACGAACAGATAGAACACCTACACCAGCTCTTAGCAATGGAGAAACAAAACATGGCTTCAATTACACAGCAATTGGAAAAGAAAGAACTCCTGCTGGAAGATTTGAGAAACAAATCAGTATGGTCGAGGTTGAAAGGTGCATTTTTCTTCATATCATCTTAATGTTCACATCCCTGCCTGTGCCGTAGCACGGCAGACAGGCGCAAAAGAAAAAAGCACCAACTTTTTTTATTGCCGTTGGTGCATAAATTTGGATAAAGTCCGCTTGTTTTACAAGCAGTCTTTATCACTTTGTTTTTGTAAAAGAACTGTTTGATTTTAAGGTTGCATAAGTCTAATCTCTTCCTAATAGTTGCTCAACATCATATATGCTTTTTTGACCTTAGTCTACCTCCACCCATGTCTATACTATTTCTTTAGTCTTTGAAATCGACTCCAGAATCATCTCCGGAAGATCATTGTGACCTAAGCCTTCGTTGTTCACTCTTTCTTCAAGCACTTCCAGAATCTTTCTGGGCGTCCAACAATCTTCTTCAAACTTATAAAAACTCGCAAACTTGGTTTGTGGTAGGTCCATGACGACCTCTTTAGTATTTCAAATTCCTCCTCAGGAGACTAATCTTTTTAAGCTCTCCTCTTCGCCTCTATTATCATTCTTTGTGCTTCAAAAGTCAGGCTAAACTCTTCCTGCCAATCTCGTCCTATTAGTATATAATCCATCCCTTTTCCGATATCGACTTCCAGTTTTAATCTTCTATTCAATGGCAGAAACAAATCATTAGGAGAATGAACCTTTACTGTGTAATCATCAACATATCGAAATGGAGGAGATATGAAATCTATGACTTGTTCAGTATGAGGTTGATGTTCTTCTTGAGCAAGAAGTTGTCCTTCAGAAGTTATCGAAGGAGCATAGTTTGTCAAAAAGAATGGCGGAATCGACATCTCCACCTTATTGCCATCTTCATCCTCTATTCCTACAAGCAGAGGGTCAGGTGAAAAGAAACAGACACTCGTTCCTCCCACACCAGAAAAAATGTAATACTTATCCTCTAATCCCTTCGGTCTAGAAATATCCAAAGGCAGGGCTAAACTTTCTGGAAGAGTCGTATAACTTGCGCCGGTATCCATAACAATGCTTTTTATACCATGAACCCCGTTTTTCAAATCTGCTGCTCTGATAGAAATCTTACTACCTGTTAAAGTATTTTCGAAGTATACAATCCCAGAGGAAATATTGGGATAATTTCCGTCCATTTGAACAATTACATTATCTGACATTTTTTTACCTCAGTAGCAAACCAGTTTTCGGTAGCCGGAGTATCCGAGTATCGGATTTCCGCTTTTTGAGTTCAGGATTTTCTTGGTAGGCACGGTATGCTTGTTCACCACACTCTGCACTCCTACCCAAACCAAGAACTAAAACTTTATCATCTACCTGTTGATAGTGGATAAAGATTTCTGGAAACTCCTCCGCTGGAAAATCCTCTTTAATCTTTTCTAAAAACTCGTCAAACTCTTCTTTTTTTACCTCTTTTGGTAAATTTAATAAACTCATCTTTACCTCCTATTTTTCTTATTGTAAAGAGCCTCAGCATTGATGCACAACCCACTCAAGGTGGATATGTGAATAACTTCTCTGTATCTAAATATGCAAATAAATGGTCTGCTATTCTTTATATATTTTCACGCTGCGAGATGAACTAACCTCCTCGCTTCCGCGCGGGTATAATATCTTACACTGATTGCACCCTGAGTTCTTCTATATATAGGTCTTCCAGTATCTCGTTGTAATCTCTCATCTAAATCTCTAATTTTTGCTGGAGTTATAGTTACATCGAATTCCTTTTCTATAAATTTTGAAGCCTGTCCTGTAGTGAATATCACATCGTGCTGAGAGAGCCAAAGGAAGGGTCTTTGAGCGTATTTTTCTAATAAATCATCAACAGAATTACTAATATCTTCTGAATCTTCCCGAGCCTGTTCTTCGTTAAGCCCACTGGCTTGTCTAACCAATTTCATTACCTCCGAAATATTTATATCTAATATAGTTTATCATAATTATATTAGTTTATCAAGGAATTTTTGTTTTTTATGGAAATTTAAGGTATTTAGAAATAATTACCTAATTTCACTTTTTTACATAAAAAAGAAAAAAGCACCAACTTTTTTATTGCTGTTGGTGCATAAATTTGGATAAAGTCCGCTTACTTTACAAGCAGTCTTTATCACTTTGTTTTTGTAAAAGAACTGTTTGATTTTAAGGTTGCATAAGTGGCATTCATTATCACCTTCTATTCCATCAAAACTGTTTTGAGCAGGTTCAAGAGCTTTCCTCCAAATCCTTGCAAATGTTCAATCTCAATAAATCTGTCGTAGTAGTCAGCCATAAGATTGGTATGGATACCAATGCCGATAACTTCTATGCCGGCATTTTTCAAAGAATCCAGGGCTTTCTTCAGTCGATATTCTGATTCTATGTCTTCAGAATCCGTTATGACAATCAGAAGCTTCTTTCGCTCCTTTCTAATCTCTAATCTCCTTTGAGCAAAAGGTAGATGTTCTGCTGTGAAAGTTCCTCTGTGATAAGTTATAGAATTAAGGTTGCATCTTCTAAGCTTGTAGTCGTCTTCAAATCTTTTGTAGCAGAATCTTTTAAGTCCTTGATAGTCTGTTGAATAACCAGTTAAAGCAAAAGGTATGGATAGAGAATCTAAGGTTTCACCCAAGACAATCACTGCTTTCTTTGCTGCGATATACCTGTCGCCTGTATTCATAGAATAGCTTTCATCACAGAGGAGATAGATTACGAGATTGTCTGGGTCAACTGTTTTGATGTCAGCTTCACCTCGTCTCTTGAAAATCTTATCTTCATCTGTTGCTATCTTGTAGAGTCTTTTGGTGTCAATGATTCCTTGCTTTTGCCCTCCGACATAAGAAATTCGCCTTTTTTTAACCCTCTTTTGAGCGACAATCTTTCTCAGTTCCCTTCGTAGATAGTTGTATTCACTTCTAAGCGGCTCAAATACACGCAGGTATTCGGATAAATCCCCATCATAAGCTCGGACGATTGTTCTATCTTCTTTATTGTTCTCATCTTTATATTCTTCATAGTCTTCCCCCTCCTCGTAGTCTTCTTCTCTCTTTACCTCATCAAAGTGGTCTTTAATTAGTTTTGAAATCGAGGGGCCACTGAAATCGTTTTCTTTTAGCTCCTTCTTGGCTTCTTCTGAAATTACAGGCGGCTCTTCGCTGTCAGTGGTTTTCTGTTTGTCTGTCATCACAGCTTTTCCAGCCTTGTCGGTTGAGGAATCGGTTATCTGTATCTTTGGTGGTTCTTCTATTATCTTATCAATCTTTTCAAGAATCAGTCTTGACTGCTCTAAAACTCCATTGCAGTCTTTAGCCTCGCTTGAACTCTTTATTTCCGGCGTGAGTTCGTAGAGCAAACTTTGCGCATCCTGGCTGAAAAACCCTACATCGTAGTTTCTTCCTAAAAGATATAAGCCATAAATCAGTTGCATAGCCAACGGCATCTTGGATACATCCCAGTCATCAATAATTTCACGAATGTTCTTATCCATATCTTTTTCCAGACCAGGGAAGTTACTAATCATCAGTTTCTCAATTCTTGCATCTTCCAATGAGTTTAGGATATCGCCAAGACGCTTATCTTCTCTTTTAGCCTGGACCATTACGGAAAAATCTGAATGTAGGGCATGCCCGCATTCGTGCGACACGTAGAACTTAGCTCTCGACATTGCTTTTGGAGAATTCTCTACAGGCGGAATCTGCATACGTTCGGGTGTTAAGTAAGCTCTTTCTCCTTCAAAGATTACTTTGAGTTGAAAATTCCGGGTTATAAGCCGAGCAAAACTTCGCAATCTGCCTTCAATCTCGAATTCGCTGTAAGCCCGAGATGTCTCCATATCTAATCACCTCCTACTTGAAATAGGCATTCAGCAGGTCAGCCGCTCTTGTATAACTTTGAGGGTCAAACTTGTTAAGCACAGCGATTTCCGCTGAAGTTCTCAGTCCAAACTGAGGAATCAGTTTTGCCCACTGAACCAAACTTCGTGTGGTTACAGTAGCAAACAGTTCGTTGTTCTTCATCCCTTCTCTAATTCGGTTAGCAAACTCTACCATCTTTTCAAAAAGACCAGAATCTGAAAACCCAGTCAATCTCTCTATTGCTCTCTCCTCTGTCTTAGGAGAAAGATAATCCATCTTTACTACAACCGGGAAACGGTCAAAAAACTCGAACGACATCGGCTCAATCCCTCGATAGATGGGATTTTCTGGAGGATTTGAACTGCAGATTATACGGAAGTTTTCATTGGCAGAGATAACCTTTGGATTTCCAGCAATAGTCAGTGTAATCTTTTTATTGTCCAAAAGCTCGTTTAACGCCTTTGCAACACCGGGGTCAATAGCGTTGACTTCTTCAATCATAAGCCAGTAACCGTTTCGCATAGCAGTGGGTATAACCCCATCTTTCCAGATTGTGCTTCCATCTCTTGCTATAAAACAGCCTAAAAGACTTTCTATTGTTACTTCAGCGTGTCCGCAAGGAGTCATAAGCGGTGTGTTGGTTGTGTGTGCAAATGCCTGAATTATCTTGGACTTTCCTGTACCGCTTTCGCCAATCAGAAGCAAAGGCTGGTTGTTTTCCAAAGCATACATAACCATCTCAGGGGCTTTCCCTTCCAAAAAGAAGCTTACTTCTTCTGGAATATACGAGTTAGGTCTTTTCTCTCTTATCTTGAGTTTTTGATTTCCGTAGGTTATAAACGAATCTCCGTTTTCGTGCTTGATTTCGAGTTCAGAAACTAAAACTGCTTGAGATTCATCAATCTCTGTTTTATCTCTCTGTGGACTTGTAGAACTGTCTCCGTAAAGTAGATAAGCAGCACAAGCATGTTTGCACCATAATCCAGCATAAGAAAGTGTTTTTGCGCTTCGACAATCGCATGAGCCGTCTTTCAGGTTGACAGTGTAGATTTTGCCAGGAGTTGTTTCACTCTCCACCCTTACGATAGTATCGTCTGTCTTTTCAATCTTTACATCGCCTTTCCTGTAAGCCTCTAATATGCGTTTGCCTTTTTCTATCTCTTTTTGATGTTTTGCCTTTAGTGCCTCCTTCAGGCAGTCATATATCTGTCTAACTCCTGTGTCTTCATCATCTTTGAAAACCTCTAAAGCTTGCTCAAAAGCGTCAACTTCATAGATACTATCTAAACCTTTCAAAACGACCTTTTCGAGATAATTCACATGCTTTTGAAAATCCTTTTTCAGCCAAATCTTCGTATTCTTTTTGAATCTACTTTCAAGTTTGTCTATTGTCACTTTCTTCTTTCCTTTCCGACAAACCCTCTTTACCGCATGCGTTCTGGAAGGGACAACCTTCACAGCCATACCTCGACAGAGGATTTGGATAAAACACGTCTTGCTGGATTGCTCTAATCGTGCCAGTCATTAGATGATAAAGCTTGGTGAAGTCAGACAGGTTTCTCCTTGTTGAAAGCGCCTGAATCTTTGGCTCTTTTGTTTTAACCAGATTGACTATTTTCAGTTCTTTTGCTGGTTTGCTGTACAAATACTGATAAGCCCAAGCGTAGAAAGTAAGCTGAAGAGAGTTGTCCGCATCAGATTGATTGAGGCTCCTTGAAGAGGTTTTTATCTCATAGACAGTGCTATCAGCAATTAAATCGATTCTTCCCTGAACTACCTGTTCTCCGAATTCTCCAGTGGCTAAATCCAATAGAGGAATTTCAAAGAACATCTCCACATCTTCTGGCACTAATGAATTGTACTGGTCATAATAAAGTTCGGCCAGTTGTTTACCGCGTGTTGCCAACTGTCTATCGTCTAATGAACGGAAGCGTAAATTGGTTGTCTCGTCGACTGCTTTGCCCCATCGTCTTTCAAACTCTACCACCATTTCCTCTTTGGTCATTGGAGTTTGATGAAACTCAGCAATCACCTGATGACAGATTTTGCCAAAGACCATATCCGCTGGCTGAAATTCCCAGTCTAACTTTTCCACATAGCTGTAATAGTAGCTAGCTGGACAATTAAGATAAGTCTGCAATTGGCTTATGGAAAAGTGGTCCATCTCTACCTGTGCCGGCATAGCAGACAGGCGGTTACTGCTAACGCCTCCTAAAAGATACACGTTGTTCACCTCCATATCAAAGGTGACAGGCAGTGAGCGCTTTTGATTGCTCGCCACCCATCACTGGTTACTTAAAACGGCACTGCATCAGCCTGTTTCTTATTCTTGGCTTCTACTTCTTTTTCGAGATTCTTTATCAGCGCCTCAGCCATTGTTGGATTCAGATTTATAATATCATCGGTACTAAACAACTTCTTAGCTCTGTTCTTCAAATCTTCTGGACTCCACTTCAACTGTTCTTCACGTAGGTTCTTTATCTTAGCTAGTTGTTCTTTGGTAACCTTTTCATCGCTTTTGTTTGTAACTGGTTCTTCATACATCAATTCATCATCTGTATAGAGATACAATCCGCAGCCAAGCAGTGAAGCCGCTTTCTTCAAGCTGTCAGAAGCCGCACTTTTTAGGTCATCGCCGAGGCAGATAATATCGCCTGTTCTGCTGTTTTTAGCGATTTTTTTGCTTCCCCACTGCATTTTGTAAATGCCGTTTGTAGATAATTTCCCCAAAACTGCAACATCGTCATCCTTGATAATATAATCAACTATCTCGAATGACCAATCGCCGTCAATAGCATCGTTAAGCCTTTTGATAACAGCGGCTGTCTCAACATAAGAGAGAGCTTTGCCATAGTTACCCTTTCTGGTTTTTACTTGGCTTTTATCGAATTCCTTTTCCAGGAGTTCTCTGTTCATTTTATACCTCCTTAATTCAAAACTGATTCGACCAATTCTTTTACTTCAGACAGGCTAGTGGATGCCCAGATTGAACTTACAATCTTAGCTTTTTCCATTTGTAGAGAATGAATTGAGACCTTTCCTTCAAGCCGCTTGTCCACTAAAGCCTTTGCTTTGGAGCCATCTATCAACCTGTCATAGTGATTAAACCCAAGCTGCTTTTTCTTATCTTGGAGCGTCTCAATCTGGCTTTCCAAAGCCTTTATCTGGTTGTCAATGGTGTCAATGCCAAGCTCTGCTTTAATGCTTTGGGTAATCTCATTTATAAGCTCTCCTGAAGCATCTTTAGCTTCTTGGATTTTTCTTTCCATCAGTTCTGAGACTACCCCAACTAAAGCCTTTCTTTGAGCATTATTGATTCTGTCGTTTTGCACTCTTTTTACCTCCTTTTCTTCCTGCGGTATATTCTACTAATTTTTCATGAAGTTCAAATACAGCAGGACGTAGAATTTCATCGACGATTTCCGTCATTGGTTTCCCATGATAAGCTTGCTTTATCTGATAAAGCATAGGGATTAAATCCGACTTGATTTTCGGAGAATACAAATCAAACATCCCCTTTATTCATTATTCAGTTTTTAATGTTCTGTTCTGATACCTTCCCACCTTCGAAGATGAAGATGAGAAGGTTCCAAAATAGACCCCATGAGCTAAAATTTAGCTTGATAATTACTCGCCTTTTTGCTATCATGATAGCAGGATAGCGGAAAACTTTGTTTAGATTAGCCATTTTTTTAATCTCCTTTTTGTCCGACCTTTTGGAACTATTCTTTTTTCAGCCACGATACTCGGGATACTTCACGTGCGATAGCTTTAACAATAAAATTTTAGTTCCTACTGCTTTATTTTTTGAATATTTTTCTGGTTTCTTCTCGCCATTTCTTTAAGAAACCCTTGCTAACCCTTGTTGGTTGCTTCAGGATGACTTCCTTAGCATACCCTGGAATCGGCATCTGCTGTTGGAAGTTTCCTGCTGCAAACTCAGGAATCTTCATTCTCACAGTCTTAATTGTCCAATTCCTTGTCCATTCTTCATCTGAGGAATTTAGCCATTCCATGAAAGCAATAATCTGCTCTGGCTTTCTATTTGACATAAACATCGTTTTCAGTTCTTGCTGAATTGGTTTATATTCATCGCCGTAGAGTTTTATCCCTTTCAGTTTTTCATATCTCTTAATACAGTAGTCATACCAGTCTAAAGGGAATTTTTTCTTTTTTCTACTATAAGGGGTTTTCTTTGAAAACCCTTTTGTTAATTTATTATTGTTAATATTATTATTGTTAGTGCGAATCTCTTTCGCAGGGGGGTGCGAAGGAGATTCGGAGGGGTACGAATCTTTTTCGCACCCTACCTTCAAAAGATAAATCTCGTTTGACTTTCCTCTTTTCTTCCCGCTTTCAATCTTTATAAGCCCAGTATCCTCTAAGATTCTGTTGAACTTCTGGATTGTGCGCTCACTTACATTAAGCTTCTTTGCTATGGTCTTTTGACTTGGGAAACACTCCCCTTTGTTTGCATAAAATGCATAGGCATTATAAAGGGCTAAACCTATGGCACCTATCTTACTTGAATACTTCCTGTAAATTATCTTGTGTATCCAATACCAATCACCATTGCGTAAATCCCTTATTTTGAACCCTTTATTTTGGGACATACTAAATTGCCAGACAGATTGCTGAAGCCTTCGACAAGCTCAAGACCAATCAGCAATCGTCAATCTATAAGGGGGCATCTATCCTTATAACCTGCTCTCAAAAATATAGGCAACTCTAAGAAATCTCCTTTAAGCAGGGAAAAATCTGTTATCCAAAAAATTTTATCTGTAACGCGTTCGACAGCCTTTTTGATGTTCTTGCTGCGCTTATCTGATGTGGTCAGTATAATCACTCTGAAAAGGCTTGTACCAAATCTCTGCTGCGGTAGGCGTGTTTTAGAAAAAGCGAGGTAACGAGAAACCTTCTTTTGAATCTGCTTACTGCTTTCTGTAGCAAGGTCAACTTCTAAAAAAGCAGTGTATTTCTTACCATTTGGTTTTGTGAAATACTTTATCAGTGCATCAGGACGAAGTTTCCTACGTTTGCCGTCTTTAAACTGCTGCTGTAGAAGCCTCTCTGGAAGCCAGCTTATAAGTTCTACCCTATCATTCATTGCAAAAGCTCTCTCAAAGAAGAATCTTGTCATAGATATCGCATTGATATGAGCAAGAGTGAAAAGGACTGAGTAAGATTTTATTCGCCTTTTTAATGTGCGAGAGTGTATCTCTATCCGCTCCTTAGTTAGTCCTAATTCCAACGAGACTAAACCTTCGCCCCTTTTGCCTACAGAGTAGTAAGCCTCTTTTTTGCCCATCTCTGGAGGAGAAGCTGGGAAGAAAAACCTATCAAGATAATGGTTTTGAAAAAGGATTCTAAGCCGGTGAGAACAACTTGAGCGAGATGGGAAATAGAGCCTCTGTAAAGAAGAGGTGGAAAGTAATTTATCCTCAAAACATCGTACGATAATCTTTTTGTCTCTTTCTGTAAGCCGCATAGTTACCCAAGAAGGCTTTTAAGATTTCAAAGATTGCACAAAATTCAATCTTGGCAATTTTTGTCCAGATATTCCCTCTGTATAATCCTGTTTATCTCTCCATCTAAAACTGCCTTTGGTATGTTTTTGCCGAAAGCTCCCTTGGTTATTCTGTTTATATTTTCTTCTGCAATCTTTTTTAACTTTTCTTTTCTCTTTTGAGACATCTCTTTCTTTATTTTTCTAACCTTCTCTTTGTCAGCTCTCCTCCTTGCTTTCTCTTTGACTAACCTTCCTTCTTTTGTCTCACCCTCTTCTTTTGAAAGAGAAAACTCTTTGGAAGGCAGAAGATAATAACTCCCCTCTGACTCTCTAACCACTAAAGGTCTACTCTGCCATCTAATTCTTAGAATCCTCTCTATTCTTTCTGAAGCCTGCTTTTGGGGAAGATTGAGTGACCTGGCTAACTCTCTTGATGAGACCCGACATCTTCGCTTTCTATCAGCAAAAAAAGACAAAGCTACTAAGGTCTGAAGGTCTTCTGCAGAATTAAAAGCTAAAAATCCAGATTCTAATATTCCTCTGTTCATTTTCAAACTTATTGATTCTTTTTTTATGTTCATGGATTTGAGTTAAGGAAGAGACACAGTTAGTTAGCGGATGGTTTTGAAGAAATCTTCCCTGCTGCTTTGAGAACTGCCTTTCCAAAGGCTTTCAGGTTGGACTCGATTTCTAAAACTTCTTCATCAGATAAGCGCCTTTTGTAAAGCGGCTCGAAGATAACCCGAACTGAATCACTATTTTTATGTTCAGAGGATTTAGACATAACACAGTTGCTATTTATCAGAGCAAAAAAAATTACTTTATAATTCTGTATAGTAAATTAGTGATATTCATCAGAAAGAAGTTTCCTTTTAGCTCTTAAAACAATCTTTAATTAGTATAGCAAACTGGCTATATTTGTCAAGAGGGGGTTATCCACACCCCCTACTCTTGACTTTAAATGGTGAAAGTGCTATATTGAAAGAGAAACTACTTACGGGTTTTAAGGTGAAATACGGCGTTTCCGTTTCACCTGTCTGGAAATCCGTATAAGCAAAAAACATGGAATTAAGTAAACTAATAAAAGAATTAAGAGAAAAGGCTAAACTAACCCAAAAAGAAGTAGGCGAAAGAGTTCACACGCCTCAAGCCTATATCAGCCAGATAGAATCAGGGGTACGCACTTGTTCTCAGAGGATGCTGGAGGATATTTTAATCAAAGGACTTGGGCTTTCTTATGAAGAAGCACAGAAAGCTATAAGAGAGTGGGAGCTTAAAAAGATTGGGCTTTCCTCTAAGCTTGCTGAGATAGCGGAGACGGAGTTTACCGTTGTTCCAATCTTAGGCGGGGTACCTTGTGGAGACCCAAAAGAAGACCTCAAAAGAACTGAAGAGACAATTTCGCTTCCTGCAACACTGATTGGGAAAGGAGAACATGTATTTGCGATAAAAGCTGACGGTTTGTCTATGATAGAAGAAGACATAAAACCCGGTGATATAATTATTTGTGATGCTGATGCCAAGGTAGAAGATGGAGATATAGCCGTTGTCCGTCTTGAGAACAAGGTGACCCTAAAGAGGGTCTATCTCAATGGAGACTATGTAAAGCTTCGACCCTCAAACAAGGGATTTGACCCTATCAAGGTAAAGAAGGAGAAGATAAAGATTGTTGGGAAGGTTGTATATCACATTAAGAAAATCTAAATTTTATGAAAAAGTGCATTGCTTATTATCGCAAATCAACAGAAGGCGAAGATAGGCAGGTTTTATCATTGGAAGGACAAAGAGAGGTGGTAAAAGATTACGCTAAAAAGAAGGGCTTAAAGATTGTAGAGGAGATTAAAGAAAGCTACTCAGCTAAAGCGCCCGGCAGACCAAAGTTCAACCTTATGATAAAAAAGGCTCAAAAAGGGAAGATTGATGGAATAATTGCTTACAAACTGAACAGGTTGACAAGAAACTACGCTGACTTAGGTGCTTTAGCCCAGCTTATAGAGGCAGGAATTGAAATCCACGACACAAGCTACGGAGTATACAAAGACGACTCCAATAGTTTTATTATGATTGGAGTAAACACTGCTATTGCTTCAGCAAAGATTAAAGGACTCTCAGAGGATACCAAAAGAGGTCTAAAACAGAAGAGAGAGATGGGGTGGTTCCCAGGTTATGCTCCAACTGGATATGTCAACAACAAAATTGACCACACAATTGAAATCGACCCAAAAAGGGCTCCTTATATCAAGAAGGCGTTCCGTCTTTATGATACAGGAGAATATTCGCTGAGAAGTCTGGCGAAAAAACTCTACAATGAAGGTTTTAGAACCAGAGCTAATTCTGATTACATATCTAAATCAACTCTTGAAAGGATTCTCAAGAGTCCTTTTTATTATGGGTACTTCAAACAAAATGGCGAACTTTACCAGGGTAACCATACGGCACTGGTCTCAAAAGAGCTTTGGGATAGAGTGCAGGATAGATTAAACGGCAAGGCGCAGACAGAAGGAGGGAAAAAGCACGTTTTTAAATACAGAGGGTTTTTAACCTGCGGAGAGTGCGGTTGTAGTATTACTGCTGAAAAACAAAAAGGGCACATCTATTACAGATGTACCAAATCAAGAGGAAACTGCAGCCAGCCATACATTCGAGAAGAAGAATTAGAAATTCAATTAGCGGCAATTTTTGACCCTATAAAAATAGAGCAGAAGGTGTCAGAGTTTATCATGGAGAGGCTAAAAGAACTTTACGAAGAGGATAAAAACTACCAAGAAAAAGCCACTAAAAATCTAAAGAGTAAGCTAACTCATCTTAAAGAGAAGAAGAAGAAACTTTTTAGAAAGATGGTCAACGACCAGATAGAAGACAAAGAGATGTACAAAGAACTAAAGCAGGAAATAGACAACAAAATTATCGAGATAAGCGAACAAATAAGCAAATTATCTCAGAGTACCTACGATTGGCTTCAGCAATCTTCGAACCTTCTAAAGCTCGCTAATAGAGCCAAAAAACTCTTTTTAGAGGGAAATCAGGAGCAAAAGCGTCAACTGCTAAATTCTGTATCTTCGAACCTTGTCTTAAGGGGCAGAAAGGTGCATTATACCTACAAAAAACCGTTTGACATACTGGCAAAAACGGGTGAGCGTTGCGACTGGCTGGGCAGTTGTTACGATCTTCGAACCTTTTTTGTTCAAAACAAACTTGATTTTTCCTTGATATCCGCTTAATAAAGGGCAAAACTAAATTTGGAGGGTTGATTATCTTTTTACAAACCTCTGGAGTTGTGGTGCAATATGGTTATCATCCTGTAGAATGACGTAGTTCTTTGTCTCATCTGGCATAAATCCAGAGAAACAAACAGCGCTAAAATCACCCCCAAGATGGCTTTACTTCCTCATTTTAGGGTTCTAATTTTCCAACTGAAAAATAAACCAGACCTTACTCCACTTTATTTACTATCCACCACAGTTCTCTGCCCTTCCTTGCTCCATAAGCTATGTACTTGCTGTCAGGGCTAAAGACGAGAGGAAGAAACACATGGTCGTATCCTTTACCTACTTTCGCCCTACCTCTCATTTCTTCCACAACAACAAACCATTTTTTATCTTTTTTAGCTGTATAGGCTACTCTTTGACTATCAGGACTAAAAACAGGAGCAAATACCCTATCGTATCCATTACCTTCTCTTTCTCCAATTACAACAAACTCCCTTTTGCCCTTTAAAGCGGTGTAAGCAACTTTCTGTCCATCCGGGCTAAAGACAGGGTCGCCCACACTATCATAAGCTTTACCTTCCCTCTCTCCAAACACTACAAACTTTTTTTCTTCTTGGAAAAATATAAGCTTTTTAGCTACATAAGCTGTTCGTTGATTATCAGGGCTAAAAACAGGAGAAGTCAAGGGAGAAGTCAAAAGAGACGAACCAACATATTTTTTAATTTCTTTCTCGCTTCCGTTTTCTCTGATAACCAAGAGCCACTTTTTTCCTCCATAGTTATGAGCAATATAAGCTA
>Ga0114934_10001054_pt1 | contig 17968 bp, 19 predicted proteins | sample 4SBtaG_2_FD_99695 | JGI IMG/M metagenome (GOLD analysis project Ga0114934, IMG submission 99695) | Deep subsurface microbial communities from Kolumbo volcano to uncover new lineages of life (NeLLi) - 4SBTROV10_white metaG | ecosystem: Environmental > Aquatic > Marine > Volcanic ...
ATGGGTAACTATAAAATGGGAGATATTATGAAAGTATTATATGTGAGAATTAGTTCAGTGGATCAAAGGAGTGACCGTCAAAGGGTAAATGAGAATGAAAATAGTTGTCTCTTTTTAGACCCCAAGAAAAAATAATATGATTTGATATCCTAGTTAATCCAAATTCATCATATACATTTTTCATAAATCTAAATTTCAACTTGTAAAATTTCAACCAGTCCAAATCACTTGAAATATCCCGGGTAATTTTAGACATGTAATTTTCATAAATTTTAGAATATAATCTAACTCTATCCTGATCTATTTTTGGTTCATGAGTTAAATAATATTCCAACCTACTAAAGTCCATATTAGACTATATAAAATGTTTTAATTGAATTCTTACAGAATCATGTTCCTTGATAGATGTAAGGATGTCCTGAGAGATTATATCAAATGATGGTAAATCTATTTCATTTAAAAAATATTCATGTGATTGATCTATTTTATCAGAATCATGAATGATGTCTCCAATTGTAATTTCATTGGTGTTTTCAACCTCGAAAATATCCGTTCCAAAATAATCATGCAAAGATTTAATTTTAGAATACCTTTCTAATGTGTCATATATCCTTTTTAATAGATCGCTAGGTCTTGTATAATAGTGAGAAAAGAATTGAAATACTATGACCTTGTGTTCGTGTTCCATATCATTCAACTATTTCTTCTTTAACTGATAGATTAAGTCTTATTAATATTTGTGCGTTTGTTTGTATATCACCGTATTCCTCATCCACAATTAATACATCCATTGGTAAGGTTACACTTCCAATATTAAAAACATTTTGAATGTCAGTATATCCACTTCTTGATATTGGATAATTCCCCATTTCTTCTATATCCTTGTGGAGATTTATAATAAAGAATTTATCGATTTTATTTTTAACAATATCAAATAGTTCTTCCCTGTTCAATAAGTACTGATCGTGTACCTTGTATATCGTTGGTGTTTCTTTCATAATTAATTTCTCTATTATAAGTATAGTATGAAATCAAAAAATGTAAAGTCTAGAGATATGTTTTTTTTAATTACACTGTATTTATAGTTAAATGAAGATGACAGGAAAAAATACATATCAAATAACATTTCAAATGGTATCATTATACGACCAAACATCAGAGAAATTTGTAACTCGAGTATCCAATCATTTACGTGATACTTTGGGAGTGATGTATGAATTCCCCGATTTGAATATTGATAAAAACAAGAATATTCTATTGGGAGATGTTGAACCACCAAGTGAATATTATAGTGATTTAGAGTTGTATTATTTGATTTATAATTTATTCGATTACCAAAATGTTGAAGAGATAATTAAAGAGATAAATCAAGAAATATATGGTGAGAACCTTGTTACCATTCCAGACCCTAACAAAAGTTATGTAATAAAAATAGTTTCTGATTTTTCATTCTAAATACACCAGGACATCATTTATTTTATTCCTGGTGAGTCCTGATAATTCTTGAATGTATTTCCTTATTATTAATGATGATCTATCATCAGATCAACCCTGATTAATCATTCAACTTTTTAAGAATAAATTGGAATAAATTCCAGTTGAAGATTATACCTTATTCCTTAAAATGTGGTAGTATACTTACATGTCTATATTTATATATAATTATATAATAATAGTATTACCAGTATACTAACACAAATAATGGTATTTACTATCAAATAAATAAAGGTAATTACACTATTCATAGAATTAGGTAAGATCTAGTTCTACTTCAACAGGTTTTTGAAATTGAAAACACTTCAATTTTTAAAGAAAAGAAAGTTTTTATACCAAATAACCTTTATAATTATCCCTTATGGTATTAACATTAATTATCATGAGTAATTCATGACAAATAACAAAAATTAAAAAAAATAAAAATGTTTAAAAATTACCTAGATATGTTAGAGTGGATAAGGTCACCACGAAACAAGAATAAAGATTATTCAATTACATTATTCCAATCATTAATTCTTCAAAGATTATTGAAATACTCAAGACAAAATCAAGAGATAACTTATTCCAACAAAACTATTTCTGAACATATGTTTCGAGGTCTATCTCAAATAGAAAATAATCTACCCATCTTAACCAAAAAGAACTTGATTTCAACTAAAGTTTCTAGGTCAAAAGATGAACACGGTAACATTATATCCAAACGAGTAATCAGGATTAATTGGGATAAACTTCTCGAAATAAAAACAGAGATGGATGAATTTCTAAATCAAGAATTAGTAGATGATAATTCCAAAGATTTAACACAAGAAAATACTCAACAAGAGAAATCAAATGATGGTATTATTTATCTAGAAAAAAAAGGTAAAGAATTTCTTAAGAAAAATAAAAATGAGATACACATGAGATACATTGGTGCAGGTTCACAACTATCATTATATTATTTGAACCATGATAATAGGAAAGAAAATTATACTAGAATTAATATTAAAAAATATAATGATTTTCTAGATTCATCAGGAAAGTCTTACTGTGATTTAACCAACTACGATTTAATAAACCTAAATTAATGCAGACCAGTCCAAACATGAGCGTTATGTTCATGTCATGAAAAAAGGAGATATAGTATATTCTAGTGGTTTAGGAAAAACAAAGAAATGGAATCAGACAAGAGGAATTATTACAAAAGTAACAAGTGATAAAATATATGTGAATTGGGATAATACTACTTTCGATGATGAAATGGAGTATCATGAGGTATTAAAATTTGACCCTAATCAACTCCTAAGATTTAGTGATGGTTTAGAAATATTTACAGGAGGACAGTATAGAATAATTAAAGAAATTGATGGTTTATATGTAACAGGAAGAGGTAGATTATATCCTGTGAAGTCAAGACAAGAAGGGGAAGAAATCATTCGTCAGGTCAAAGAAAAAGATAAAGGAGAATACGAGAGATTATTTCAAACAAACCATGATAGTGTTAATGTATCCTTGGAAGAATTAATTCAACTTAATAGGATTAGTATATCACATGATTTTAATAGAAGTCTAATAGATGATTTTCATTTGTGTCACCCACCAAATAGTAGGTTTATTCTTAGACCAGTTCTAACTCATCATCATAGAAATGGTATTAAGTGTAAAACTCATATAAGATATTTGGTAACACAGGTATTTCCAAACAATCAGGTCAATTCTGTTCTAGATTTACCTATTGGTGATTTAAAGGAGATGTTGAAATAAATTTAAACTCTTAATTGATTTAATAATTCAGGTCTTGAGATAAACATTCTAATCATTTTCTCTTTGAATTCCTTCTTCTCAAAAAACTCATAAAGTTTAGTACTAGTATCAAGAGTCTTTATGTTTTTATCTTCATAAATCTCTCTTATTTTATCTTTTTTATTTGAATCAGTATTATTTGAATTAACTACTTTTTTAAAATCTTCATCATTTACTATATCAACAATTAATTTCTTTGAACTTTCTTCTGTTCCTTCAGGTAACTTACCGTAATACTCATTTACTTCATTAATTATTTCAGAAAGTAAATCATATTCCTCTTCATCTCTTACTTTACCTTCTCCGTATTCATTAGGATCAAAAATAGTATCCTCATCTTCAAGAGAAATATTCATTTTACCTTTTATATCAAGGTTTAATGATTCTAAATCCACTAAATCAGAAACATCTATTCTTTTCAATCCATCAACTGGGAACTTCTTTCTCAGGTACTCAAAAAATATGTAATGTTTCTCCAACTCTATGTTATCAAATTGATGAACCATTGATATATAACCATATAATTTACAGTAATTAGAAAACTGAGTTCTTGATAAATCTCTATCCTCATCACTTAGTTCACTCCATCTATCTAAGACAATATTTAACGTAGGTTGAAGTAAAGAGTCATCTCTATTTTCAGAGAAGAATATATTGTTCCAATCATCAATTTCTTGAGGAGTAAACAAACCATAATTTCTAATCTTGTCAAGGATGTCATATACCAAATTAGGGTCTGTATCCTCGGATAAAATCGTAGTTTGATAGAAGTTTTGAAATGATTGTTGAATAGTTTCAACCTTGTTTACAAAGTCTAAAACGAATGTACTGTTCTTACCCTTTGTTTTTCTATTTAGTCTTGATAGTGTTTGAACACACTGAACACCATTTATTGGTTTATCAATAAACATAGAGTGAAGTAATGGTTCATCAAAACCAGTTTGAAACTTATTACAAACGATTAAGATTCGATACAAAGGGTTTTTAAATCCAGTCGGTATGTCTTTACTATCAAAACCATTTTCTTTGTTTAGAGAGTGTTCTGTTACCTTATCTCCATTAACTATTTGTTCTCCACTAAACCCAACTACTGATTTGATTTTATTATGTAACCCTCTATCCTTTAATTGTTTGTTAATCTCAAGAAAGAACTTAACAGAATCTTCAATGGAACGGACTATAACCATACCCTTTCCTCTTCCTTCAATTGATTTTACAGTTGTATTAAGAAGATGATCAATGATGATATTACATTTTCTTGAAATGGTCTCAGGGTTTGAATCTACCCACTTAATTAACTCTTTCTTCCCTCTACTTTCAGGGAGTTCCACATCCTCTCCTTTACCTTTTAATTTAAACCATCTTTTAACTGGAGTGAAAGATTTAAGAACGTCTAAAGTGAACCCTTCTCCAATGGATTGTTTCATTGTATAAGTATGAAAAGGTCTTTTAGTTCCATCTTGTTGTGGTGTTCCGAAAACTTCAAGTGTTTGAGGTTTTGGAGTCCCTGTAAATCCAAAGAATGAAATATGATTTTGTTTCTGACGAGATTTCATTTCAGAACGAATCTTCATAATTTCTTCATTCACTGTGTCATCAGTTACTTCTACCTCATCTTCAAGATTTAGTGAAAGTGTCTTATTTAGATTCTTAGTTCCTTTACCTCCTTGAGAAGAATGAACTTCATCTACTATAACTCCAAAGTTCATTCCACTTAATTCTTTCATTCTATTTACAACAACAGAGAACTTTTGGATTGTGGTTACTATAATGTTTTTACCTGTTGTAAGAGATTTTCTTAATTGTTCTGAGTTCTTATCTATCTGTTGAACAACTCCTTGAACTTTCTCTAAACTCTTAACGGTATCTTGTAATTGTTTATCTAAAACCTTTCTATCTGTGATAATGATAATAGAGTCAAATACTCTGTCTTGTCCGTCATTCTTAAATAGATTAGTTAACATAAATGATAACCAACCAATAGAGTAAGACTTTCCTGATCCTGTAGTGTGTTGTACCAAATAGTTTGTTCCAACTCCATCTTCGATTACTTGTGATTTAAGTTTTCTAATTACCTCTAACTGATGATATCTTGGAAAGATAAGAACAGGTTTTTTCTTTTCAATTACCTTCTTTTTTTCATCACTCCATATATAATCAGAATTGTGAGTAAAGAGTACAAAGTTTTCAATGATATCTAACAGAGATGTTGGAGTTAGTACCTCTTTCCATAGATAATCAACCTTGAATCCATCACTCTTTGTTTCTGAGTTATTTAAGGTTTTATTAAAGGGTAAAAAGAAGGTGTCCTTACCACTCAATTTAGTGGTCATATTTACTTTATCGTTATCTACACTAAAGTGACAAATACATCTTTGAAATTGTAATAAAGGTTCTCCTTTGGGGTTTCTGTCAAAACGATATTGTTTATCAGAATTATCAACTGTTTGTCCAGTTAATTGATTCTTTAATTCAATAGTAAGAATTGGAATACCATTAATAAAAATGACAACATCAATAGAGTTGTTGTTATTTGGTGAATAGTGAAGTTGACGAACTAAAAGAAACTTATTTTTAAGATACTTATCCTCTCTATATTTTATGTTCAAAGAACTTGATGGTTGGAAGTAAAGTGTTTTGATATTTCCACCATGAACATCGTTAAATCCTTTTCTAAGAACATGTATTAAACCTTTGTTATCTATTTCTTTATTTAATCTTTTAAGTATGTTTTTATTAGTGTTCTCACCATACTTTTTTTGAAGTGTATCGTAAGTATCTTTCTGTGTTTCCTTTAGGAAATCTATAAACTCGTTACCAACAACACATAAATCTTTATCGTACCAACTATCCTCTCTTTGGTGAACTTTAGAGTAAAATTGTAAACCATCATCTAAAAGAGAATTGAGTTCTCTTTCAATATGTTCTTCATATCTTTTTTCTGTTGGGACTCTCATTACTCTACTACTTTTCGTTTACCAGTTACTACTTCAGAGATTAGGGATTGACGATATTCTTTAAGAAGTTCAATTGTCTTTTCTTCAATGGAAATTGTTTTATCAATCTTTTGGGTTTGTTCATCCAAATACTCAACGATTTGTTGTTGTTCTGAGAGAGGGGGGAACGGGAACAAGAGGTTTCTTAATTCGTCAAGTGATAAAAATGGTTGTCCCCCTCCTTTTTGATTAAAGTCAATTTGATATTTCAAATATTTACTGTCAATCAAGTAGATTAAATACTTAGGTATTAGAGAATCACTTTCGGAGGTCTTGAACAGACAGACATTTTTAATTGAAAATGGTTGTGAAGATTTGACTAAAACACGGTTCCCGATATTACTTCCAATCATTGACATAATTATATCATCAACAGTAACATTACTTCTCCTGTTAATCTCTAAATAATCATCAAAAGATATATGTTTTGAAACAGTGAAATCAATTTCTCCTTTTACAAAAGAGTTCGATGTTACTAATGGAACGGTATTTTCTCCTATATCCAAATATTGAGGTGTGTCGTGTGTTCCATCCTTAACTTCACAATGTCTTTTAATCTTTGTTCTATCCCAATGACTCGGAATCTCCCCAATCCATTCCACACCACTATCCCTCATATCCACATTGGTATTCAATCCTTTGGTAACTACTTCATTGATTAACGAGGTTCTTTTCTCTTTGAGTAGTTCAATCTTTTGTAGGGTTTTCTCAACTAGAGCATCAATTAGTGAAGTTTTAGTATCTAAAAAAGACACGATTTGTTGTTGTTCGGAGAATGGGGGAATAAAAACAGGAATGTCCAACAGTCTGTCTTGTCTCAAGTTTATTCGGGTGAACCCATTACCTTCAACACTAATCATTTCCTTATGTAAACTCCCTAATAATTGATAGTTAAGAAAGAGTGGATAGACTTTAGAATCTTTTATTCTAAATCCTTTACAGAAACTATTCAGATAGAGTTCTTCTACATCCTCTAACAGTATTGAACTCTTACCTAAATCTTCATAAGATTCAGAACTCATTAAAAAGAATAAATCATTCTTTAAAACTCTATTTTGATTTTCATTCTCTTCAACATTTACATATTGAAAATGGTCTTTTGAGATATAGGTGTTGTTGAAGATGTTTGTAAATGGAACAAATGGTTTGTTTGAAGGGTTGTCCTCATCATTAAAATCACTTCCTTTTTTTCCAGTTAATCCTCCATATAAATCACCTACCATTCTAATTCGAGATTTCTCCCAATTAGACGGAATTTCATTCATCCATTCAACCCCTGAATCCTTATATGAATCGTATCTCTCCATCAATTCATTATTTGATTTAGAAGGTTTTCAGATTCTTTATCTAACTCTAATAAATCACGAGTAATATCTTCCGAGGAACGGAGTGGTTTGTACTTATAGAAATACTTTGTAAAGTTGATTTCATAACCCACTTTACTCTTATCAAAATCAATCCATGAGTTTGGTAAATGTGGTTCTACTTCACGAGAGTAATATTGTTCTATGTCTTGAGATTTGGGAACTCTTTCATAGTCTCTAAGTTTGGAGTCTGGTTTTGGGTTTCCTTTTTTATCTCGAACGATTTGTCCATTTTCAACCTTTGGTTGTTCAATTGTAATCTTTGTATATCCAAAGTATTCATTATCAAAAATCTTGGAGTGTTCATTTTCTTCAAAATCCTGATAGGTTTGAATGAGTTGTTCTCTTTGAGAATCATCAATAAACTTTCGTTTATCACCTAATGATTTTTTCATTGACTTGTAAAATGAAGAACCATCAATCAGTTGAACTTTCCCTTTTCGTTGAGGTTTCTTTTTATTGGTAACTATCCATATGTAAGTTGAAATACCGGTATTGAAGAATAGTTGGTCTGGTAAAGAAACGACACTCTCTAACCAATCATTTTCAATTATCCATTTACGGATTTCTGATTCACCAGAACCACTATCACCAGTAAAGAGAGGTGAACCATTGAATACGATTCCAATTCGTGAACCTTGTGTTTCCATTTTGGAAATTAGGTGTTGTAAGAAAAGAAGTGAACCATCTGATACTCTTGGTGTACCAACTGAAAATCTCCCACCATATTCCTCAGATTCATTTTTAATTTGTTTTTGTTCTGATTTCCAACTAACCCCAAACGGTGGATTGGTAATCATATAATCAAACTTTCTATTATTCTCTGAGTGTTGGTCATTCGTTAAAGTAGAACCTAATTTAATGTGGTCTGGTTCTTCATCAGTAATTAGAAAATCTGATTTACAAATCGAATATGTTTGTGGATTGAGTTCTTGTCCAAATAAGTTAATATCAACTTCTTTATTAATGTTTTCATGTACCCAATCTTTTCCAATGGTTAACATTCCACCAGTACCACAACAAGGGTCATAAACAGAAATAATTTTATTTGGGTCTGATAGTTTTTCTTTATCAGATGAGAATACTAATGAAACTAACAGATTTACTACATCTCTTGGGGTATAATGTTCTCCACTGGTTTCATTACTCATCTCAGAGAACTTTCTTAGGAGTTCCTCAAAGATGTTACCCATCACATGATTATCCACATTTGATGGATGTAAATCAATATCTGTAAACTTCTCTACAAGTAGATAAAGTTTATTGTTGGATTCTAACTTATCTATGTGTTTCTGTAAACCAAAATTTTTGATGATATCTTGAACATTAGTAGAGAACGAACTTAGATAATCATAGAAGTTTTCAGAAAGTTTATTAGGTTCATCTTTTAACCTTCTTAAATCATATCTTGAGTAATTTGAAAACTTTAAATTGAGTTTTGAGTGGATGATTTTAGAAGTATCATCAAACTTATCTTTATACTCTTGATGAACTTTGATGATATCATTTTTCTTCCCTTCAAGAACACAGTCTAATCTTCTTAAGACAACAAAGGGCAGAATCACATCTCCGTATTCATGTTGTTTAAATAACCCCCTGAGGACATCATCACAAACGTTCCAGATAAATGATGATATTTCGTTATGGTTTGACATAGTAATTTATGTTGATCATAACAAAAATAGTCAATCAATTATCTAATGCAAGAATCATCCTGTTACATAATTAACCGTTAATACAATTTAAATCCCCATTTCTCTTTTTACCTTACTTATGGTATTAACATGTCTACCAGTTATAGAAGAAATTTCAGTCCCTTTGTATCCTTTTTTTAAAAGTTCTACTACTTTCTTGTGTTTATTTAAGAATTGAAACTTATCCTCTAAAGTTCCCTTCTTTCTTCCTTTGTAAACACCTCTTAATTTACCAAGTTCTATTCCCTCTCTTTGTCTTTCTCTTATTTGATTTCTTTCCATTTCACTAACAACTCCCAATATGGATATTATCATTTTCGAGATTGGGTTTTCCTTTCCATTGTCATCAATGGTTTTTAAACCCTGTGAAATGAAATGGATTCCAATTCCTTTTTTTTTAAAAAAATGAATAGTATTAACAAGGTCCTTTAAGTTTCGACCAAGTCTATCAATTGAGTAAACATGGAGAGTGAATTCAATATCCTTTTCAATTAACTCTAGAAGTTTCTTTCCTTCTTGTCTTTCAAAAAGAGGAATAGATCCCGAACATTTATCCTCTATAATTAAATCAAATTCATTCTCATTTACCCTTTGACGGTCACTCCTTTGATCCACTGAACTAATTCTCACATATAATACTTTCATAATATCTCCCATTTTATAGTTACCCATTGTTTGACCCTATTTTTCATGTTATATAACCTTGTTTGTTACATTTATCGGGTGTTTTTAATCAAATTATTATCCCAATTTGGACTATACCCTAATATTCATGTCCTCATTAATTGACCAAGAAGAAGGTCATTAATATTACCAATGAACTCATTCCTTCTTTGAATCAAGAAGTCATATACTTCTCCCTCTCCCTCAATCAATTTTATCTCTTTACAGAACTCCTGTTCATCATAAATGATATTCACCCTACCACTTCTAATCAAGTACGTTAGAAGAACCCTGAAGTATCTCTCTTTTGGACTGACCTTACCCTTTAGTAACCTTGATATGTCTTTAGTTTTATTCATGAACTGGAATATACAGATCACGGGTCAAAACTGTACTATTAATGTATTTTACTGTACCATTTTGTACCGTAACAAGGGGTTATAATTGACCTAAATGGGTATAAATGACCCTGATTTGGGTGTATAATCATTAATTATATGATGTTGTCATCACATTCACACCCAAAATTTCCCGGGAAAAATTTAAGAGTGATATAAAGTACCAATATTTACCCCCTTTGTTTACCCTATATAAGGGGGGTTACCTACCCCCAGAGAGGGAGAGGGGGTATTAAGGGGTATAGTTAATTATATCAAGACCAACATTGACTATATCTGGTTGATATGACCTATTAAACCTCTTATCAGACCTATTCTTTTTGGTATAGATACTCCAAGTATGTTTATGGGTAAATACCTTATTCCTTGGGGTCTTATATCCATTGTCATTTAGATAATTACTAATCTCTTTAAAGTTCTTGTTCTTGTTATCGTGTAAATCAGATATAATGGAATATAACTCCATTTGATAATCTGTATAATGAGATAACCATAAGTTGGAAGAAGTAATCTTTACTTCCATGGTTAGATAATATCCCTTATTGTTGAATGTCTTGTCTTTTGGAGAATAACTTCCAACGGTAGAGTAGTGGGGTATTTTAGGTTGATCCCTATTATCTTATTAAATACATAAAAATAAATAATACGATAAAAGATACAAAATAATAGATAATCTTGTTTTTTCTATTCATACGACAAAACTAACAAAAATAAATCTCTATTTTCTCAATCTTCCAATCGGATTCTCTACCCAACCTTTCTTCTCTGATTTTTCCTTTCTTTAAAATTGAGAAAACATAGTTTCCTTTAAATTCATTTCCTCTTGGGGTTTTGATATTTCGGTCATTAAACCAATTTGAAATCTTTCGATATCCTAATCCTTTTTGATGAAGTTTCTTAATTGTATTGTACAGATATTGTTGGTGTTCTGAATAGAAATAATTATTCAAATTTTTATCCGTGATATTGACATCAAATAACAGATTAACTTTTCTTCTAGAATAATCTTCCCTTGATAATGATTTTGTTACTGTAGAATAGTGGGGTATTTTAGGTTGATTATTATATCTTTTACTATAGTTTTTTTAGTAATTTTATAACTGATAACTAAGAAAATAATATGACATTTAATATTTGGTTAATTTCAACAATCATCGTTACAATTATGGTTTGGGGATTTATTATAAAGTACCTAAAGAAAGAGAAGGTAAACTAAACCAGTACTAATTTTATAGAACTAATCACTGGTTCCGTTAAAACCCTTTTTTGTTTAGTATAATTTCTTTTTGAAAAACTCTATTTTTCAAGACAAGCCACAACTTCCTCAATAACTTTTTTAGTATTCCCAATGAAAATTTGATCTTCTATGATAAAAATAGGTCTTTTAAGAAAAGTGTCTTCCTCTAAAAGAAGTTTTTTATAGTCGGATTCTTTAAGAGACCTTTCTTTCAATTTCATTGTTTTATATTTAATGGCTCTACGAGAAAAAAGTGATTCATAGGAACCAGCTAGCTGCGCCATTTCATCCAACTGTTCTTCAGATATTTTTTCTGACCTTATTTCTTGTTGATCGCCATCCCATTCTAACGCTTTTAAAATACGTTGACAAGTACTGCATTTTCCTAAGTGATATACCTTTTTCATTTTTCTAAAGTAAAAAAGTATCAGTAATAGATAGCTTAATATAACTACAAAACTTTTCTGGATAATTCATTTTATTACTTTAGCCGCCAGAAATGATCAAGGATTATAAATATTACTTTTTACTGCATGCTGTCATCTTAATATGGGGATTTACAGGTGTGATTGGAAAACATCTAGACATATCAGGGATGGAATCCATGCCTATAGTCATCTATAGAATGTTGATAGGATGGGTTTCTCTTTTGATCTTTATGCTCATAATGAAAAGAACAATAAGAATAGACAGTAAAGGTTTATTTAAAACTCTAGGAACTGGTGTAATAATAGCTGCTCATTGGTGGGCTTTTTTTAAATCCATAGAGTTGGCAAACGTTTCTATTGCGCTTATTTTCATGTCTACTTGTGCACTATTTACTTCATTTGTAGAGCCCATTATTGCAAAGAAAAAATTTGATTACAAAGAGCTATTAATGGGAATTATGGTAGTGATAGGGATAGCCATAATTATTAATGACCTTTCTTATAATTCTGACCATGAATATTTCTGGGCCATAAGCCTAGCTTTATTATCTGCATTTTTAGCTGCTATTTTCTCTGTAATCAATTCCGTGCTGGTAAAAGAATATGATTCTCAAGCTATTACTTTATATGAATTGATTGGCGGTTTCACAGCCATTACATTAGTCACTTTTTTTCTTGGAGAACACGAGCTAAGCGACTTTAATATTTCAATTTATCAATTTATATTACTATTTATATTAGGTTCAATTTGCACCTCTTTTGCTTTTTTAATGGGTGTATATATCATGAAGTTTATTCCCGCGTATACTGTAAACCTTTCAGTAAATATGGAGCCCATCTATGCCATTGTATTAGCACTTCTTTTTTTCGGGAAAAAAGAAGTGATGAGCTTTAATTTTTATATTGGAGCTTCAATTGTTGTGGGAACAATTCTATTAAACGCTTATTTCAAAAAAAGATCTCGAGCAATACAGAACAAGGAAAAGCAATAGCTTTATTTTATTTTCAACAATATTCCGGCATATAGCTGCTGTATGCTAGCAGGGCCTTGTATTATAATATTAGTAAACACCAACTCATCTCCACTATTTAAACCCCTTAAAGAAGATCTCATTTGTGCAGTCAAACGACTATTATTGCTTTTATAAGTTATCTCATTAATTATTAGATCGAAAGAAACAACTGTATAGGAAACATTTAATGGATGAAACCCTAGCGACACCAATAATTCAGCATTTATAGCACTTTTTATATCAATAACACCACTCGTTCTACCACCAAAATAAGCAGTAGGTGCAGGCAATGGAGATATTCTAAATTCTGATTTACCTAGATAGACCTTTTGTTTGTAGTCATTAATAACATACATAGCAATATATGCTGTATTTCCTCTCATAGCTTTTACTATGTAGTTCCCTTCAAAATCACATTTTTCAGAAATAATACAGTTAACACATTCAACTTTAACATCTTCTTTTGAGTAACCTTTAGGAGGAACAACTTTAATTTTATTATTCCAGCCTTTATAAAGGACATTAAATTCCGAATTAAAAATATATGATACTGAATCTTTTTTAGTAACCTTAATAGAGTTTTTTGAATCTTGAGCTGACAAGCTAAAGGAAAAAAATACAATAAATACGAATATTAGTTTTTTCATGTTTTAATTAATTACACATGTATAATTACTAAAAACAATAAAGAAACACTTACTCTATTCAGTATTTATATTCCACATAAAAACATGATCGTTATTGGCGAATTTCTCAAGATCTTTAGAGAAAATAATGATTCCCAAATCTGCTAATATTAAAAATCCTGCTCCCCCTAAAGTAATTGCATAAACTACAGGCACCTTAGGGTTTGTCCCTAAATAGAGTCGATGTACACCTAACAAACCCAGAGAAACATCAAAAACAGCAGCTGTAACCTTTGAGTGATTGCCTTTATCTTTATGTAAATTGAAAACTTTTTTAAGTCGCTTTTTCCTCACCTTAGGAATATCAGCTGTGTAAGCATTCATAGAAAGCAATACAATCATTCCTATAGAAAAAATTCTAAGCAATTTAAATTCATTTATTTGGCAGCACTGAAATTCTCTTCAACTTTATCCCAATTAATTACATTAAAGAATGCCGCAATATAATCTGGTCTTCTGTTCTGGTAATTTAAATAGTAAGCGTGCTCCCATACATCTAATCCTAATATTGGAGTACCTCCGCAACCAATTCCCGGCATCAATGGATTGTCCTGATTAGCTGTTGAACAAACTTCTACTCTTCCACCTTCATGTACACAAAGCCATGCCCAGCCAGACCCAAATCGTGTAGCAGCTGCATTGGCGAAAGCCTCTTTAAAAGCATCAAATGATCCAAAAGCATTTTTAATTGCATCTGCCAATTCCCCTGCTGGCTCCCCACCTCCATTAGGAGACATTACCTCCCAAAACAAACAATGATTAAAATATCCTCCACCATTATTTCTTACTGCACCATTAGACATATCAAGTCCTTTTAAAATATCATCGACTGAACTGCTTTCTAGATCGGTTCCTTCTATTGCAGCATTTAATTTACTAGTATATCCTGCATGGTGTTTACCATGATGGATCTCCATTGTTCTTGTATCCATATTAGGTTCTAATGCATCGTGTGAATAAGGTAATTCGGGTAATTCAAAAGCCATATCATTAAGTTTTAATTGTAAATAATCTAGTTATTAATCTTTAATACAAATATAAACATTTGCATATTTGACTAACTTAATTAAAAAATTTAATAAAAATGATTGACCAGCCGCTTTCTCATGAATATTTTATGAAAAAAGCTATTGCAGAAGCGCAGTTAGCTTATGAAAAAGATGAAGTGCCTGTGGGCGCTATAATTGTTTCAAAAAACAAGATCATTGCAAGGGCACATAACCTCACTGAACAACTTACTGATTTTACAGCCCATGCAGAAATGCAGGTTTTTACAGCAGCAAGTGAATACCTTCAAAACAAGTATTTAACAGAGTGTACATTATATGTCACATTAGAGCCCTGTGTAATGTGTGCAGGAGCAGCATTCTGGACCAGGATCGGAGAGATTATTTATGGAGCAAAAGATGAAAAAAGGGGATTTCAATCTATTAACAACAAGATCATTCATCCATCAACTAAAGTGTCTGGAGGAATACTTACTGATGATTGTTCTCAACTGCTTAAATCCTTCTTTATAAATAAACGCATAAACCCTAATTAAGAAGTATGTTATAAATCCACTTTTTTTTATTTACTTTTAAAGCTATAATAATCAAAAGCAACATTAAATGGAAAATGGTCATTCAAAGAATTCAGTTCTTTCACCAACAACCAGTGATGTTAAATATGGCTTTATAATAGACAATAGAAAATGTATTGGCTGTCATGCCTGTACTGTTGCTTGTAAATCCGAACATGAAGTTCCGGTTGGAGTAAATAGAACCTACGTAAAACAGGTCGAAAAAGGAACTTTTCCAGAGTCAAAAAGATTGTTCTCGGTAATGCGTTGTAATCATTGTACCAATGCCCCTTGCGTAAGCATATGCCCTACCGAGGCACTATTCATAAGAGAAGATGGTATAGTAGATTTTGACAATGACAGGTGTATTGGCTGTAAATCTTGTATGCAGGCTTGCCCATATGATGCACTTTATATAGATCCCGAAACAAAAACTGCAGCAAAATGCAATTATTGTGCTCACAGAGTTGATGTAGGTCTAGAACCTGCCTGCGTAATAGTATGTCCTGAACAGGCCATCGTTTCAGGAAACATGAATGACCCTAAATCTGAAATTGCTGATCTACTTTCAAAACATGACGTGAAAGTCAGAAAAAAAGGGAAAAATACTATCCCCAATTTATTTTACATAAATGCGCAAGATGAATCATTAATCCCTTCAAAGTCTGAACCTTCTGATCAATATATATGGAATTCTCAATCTACAGGAGTTGGACATTTCTCAAAATTTGCAGAGTCTTTAACTAAAGGCAAAAGCCTTTTAGAAATGACTGAACAGCTAGACCCGAAACTTTTTTCAGCAGATGAAATAACGGCTAAAAAAGAAAGAAAAACGTCTGTTGAGGTATTAATGGAAAAATCAAAAAGGGTTTTTGACACTCCAGACAAAGGTATACTTTGGGGCTGGGAGGTCTCTTCCTATGTTTGGACTAAAGCCATATCTACTGGATCTTTTCTAATTGCCTTTTTGAGCCTATTCTCTAATTTCTCTTTTCAAAGTGATTATAAAAGTCAATTGGTTTTAAATATTAGTGACGCAACTACAACCTTATATATTGGGATTGCTTCAGGCTTATTTTTCCTAACTCTTACAGGTATATTATTAGTAATGGACCTAGATCAGCCTAAACGATTTTTATTTGTTCTATTAAGACCACATTGGAAATCGTGGCTAGTTAAAGGTGGATATTCTATTACTATTTTTGGCATCTGCTTATCTCTAAGTGGATTGTTAATATTTATGGATGTAAGTTTTAAGTATCAATTTATCCTTTTAAGTATTACTTCTGTTTTTGCAATTATCACTTCTATCTACACCGCTTTCTTGTTTAGACAAGCCAAAGGTCGCGACCTTTGGCAAAGCCCATTATCTGCTTTTCATATGCTTGTTCATAGTTTAATGGCGGGGTCTTCTTTATTTATCTTGCTTTCATTATTCTTGAATTTCCAGACTACTTTTCTACATTTTTCTCAGCTTACTTTTGTTGTTTCAATTGTTCTAAATCTTATTATCATTTTCAGTGAATTCAAAATTCTTAACCATTCATCTGATTCAAAAAAAGCATTAAATTTAATAGCAAATGGAAGATACCGTCAAGTCTTTTGGCTAGTTGCCATAATCTTAGGAAATTTAATGCCCTTAGGTCTTGTTTTTTCAGGGTTGCCTTTGTTTTCAGTCATTAGTAGTATACTATGTTTTATCGGAATATTCACAACTCAACACCTTTGGGTAGAAGCTCCCCAAAGAATACCTCTTACATAAAATATGGGAAGAAAACGGAAACATAGTATTATAGAAACAATAGCGGAAAAGTTAAAACTGATTCCTTCTCTACATGATGACAAGGAGGTAGAAATTAACAAGCTATCTCCTGTAGGAAAATTAACCAATTATCCACCTCCTGAACAATGGGATGATTTTGTAGATTACGACCCAAAAAGCTGGCCAAAGAAGAAGAAAAAACATTACTCTATCGTTCCTACCACTTGTTTTAATTGTGAATCTGCCTGTGGTCTTTTAGCATATGTAGATAAAGAAGATGGTTCAATCAGGAAATTTGAAGGCAATCCCTACCATCCTGGTAGTAGAGGAAAAAATTGCGCAAAAGGTCCAGCAACCATTAATCAAATCAAGGATACGGATCGAATTTTATATCCATTAAAAAGAACTGGTAAAAGAGGAGAAGGAAATTGGAAAAGAGTAAGCTGGGATGAAGTGCTAGATGACATAGCAGGCAGGATTAGAAAAGCACTTAAAGAGGGGAGAAATAATGAAATAGCCTATCATGTAGGACGGCCTGGTCATGAGGGATATATGGATAGAGTTCTAAAAGCTTGGGGGGTTGATGGTCATAATAGCCATACCAATATTTGTTCATCTGGTGCCAGATTTGGCTATAATTTATGGCATGGATATGATAGGCCTTCTCCAGATCATGCCAATGCAAAATTTATCTTATTAATAAGTGCTCATTTAGAGTCTGGTCATTATTTTAACCCTCATGCGCAAAGGATCATTGAAGGAATGATGAAAGGGGCGAAACTAGCTGTAATGGATCCAAGGCTATCAAATACTGCAAGTATGGCTAATTACTGGATGCCAACATATCCAGGATCTGAAGCAGCATTATTGCTTTCTATGGCTAAAAT
>Ga0114934_10001055_pt1 | contig 17966 bp, 13 predicted proteins | sample 4SBtaG_2_FD_99695 | JGI IMG/M metagenome (GOLD analysis project Ga0114934, IMG submission 99695) | Deep subsurface microbial communities from Kolumbo volcano to uncover new lineages of life (NeLLi) - 4SBTROV10_white metaG | ecosystem: Environmental > Aquatic > Marine > Volcanic ...
ACAAATGGTAAACTATCAAATCGTCGACAGACGGCCAGGCGATATTGCCGAGTGTTATGCCAATACTGACTTGGCAGAAAAAAAACTAGGCTGGAAAGCGCAGAAAAATTTACATGATATGATAACTGATACCTGGCGCTGGCAAACCAAAAATCCCAATGGCTATGAGGAAAAATTATGAAAGATTTCTGTGCCCAATTTTGTGTTGAGCCGGGGCAATCGATTGATTTATCGGCCTGGAATCCCGCCAGTACGGATGGTGTCAGCACGAAAAAAACTGCCAAAAATGAGATTGTCGAATATGCCGAACGTCTACGCGCCTTGCAATTTCTCTTATATGCCGAGAATAAACGGAGTTTGTTGATTATCTTGCAGGGTCTGGATGCCAGCGGCAAAGACGGAACGATTCGACATGTTTTAGGCTATATGAATCCACAGGGTTGCCGGGTGCAAGCCTTTAAACAACCTACAGACATCGAAAAGGAGCACGATTTTTTGTGGCGCGCACACAAGGTGACGCCGGCTATCGGTGATGTGGCTATTTTTAACCGATCGCATTATGAAGATGTCCTGGTGACACGGGTTCATGGCTGGGTTGACAAGAAGGTTTGTCGGCAGCGCTATCAGCAGATTAATGAATTTGAATCGTTATTGGCGGCAAATAACTCGATTATATTAAAATTCTTTCTGCATATCAGTCCGGAAGAACAACTCAAACGTTTCAAAAAACGCCTGAAAGATCCTGATCGTTGGTGGAAAATAAGCGAATCGGATTATAGCGAACGGCAATACTGGGCCGATTATCAACAAGCCTATCAAGATGCCTTACAGCACTGTAGTTCAGTTCACGCGCCTTGGTTTGTCATTCCGTCCGATCATAAATGGTTCCGTAATCTTGCCATATCGAGGATTGTGGTCGAAACTTTAGAAAGTCTGAATATGTCATTTCCAGAGCCCAAGGTAGATATCGCCAAAATCAAACAAAAATACCATAAATGGTTTGAGTGAACGGCTTAGATAAAAAATAGGCAAAAACCTTGCCAAATTATAAAAAAGGGTTATAATAGTCAAATCAATCGCGGGGTGGAGCAGCTTGGTAGCTCGTCGGGCTCATAACCCGAAGGTCGTAGGTTCAAATCCTGCCCCCGCTACCAAATTTTAAAGCCTGATTCTTATCGTATGGGAATCAGGTTTTTTATTGCCTTGAAGTTTCGTTATCCCAAAGCGTATTCAAGATTGACTGCGGGGTGGTTGTTTCCGCGCAGTCAAAAATATTTCTTTACCTTATACCATAATGAGCGTTCGCTGATTTGTAATAGTTGTGCTGCCTTTGCTTTGTTATCGGCCGTTTTGAGTAATGCTTGTTTAATTAGTTTTTTCTCCAGTTCTTCGACTTGATCCTGCAATACCAGATTGTCAAATTGTTGTATATCAGGAGGTGTTGCAGATGTTTGCTTGATAGTGTTGATAATTTCACCGGGTAAATGGCTGACATCGATAGTTTTTCCCATGCTCAAGACAACCGCTCTTTCCATAATATTCTCCATTTCTCTGACATTTCCTGGCCATGAGTAAGCTTTTAGATATTCAATTGCAGATTCACTCAAAAGTGGAGCAGGAACGGGATAACCTATGTCTAAGGCATGTTTCTCAATAAAATACTGAGCTAAAGTGATGATATCTCCCTGCCGTTCGCGCAATGGGGGCAATTCAATTGAAAAAACATTTAATCGATAAAATAGATCTTCGCGTAATTTTTGTTCTTGAACAGCTTGTCTCGGGTCTTTATTGGATGCAGCAATGATCCTGATGTCAACAGTAATCGTTTGGTTACTTCCCAGTTTTTCCAGGGTGCGTTCCTGTAATACTCTGAGTAATTTAGCCTGTAGATTGATATCCATTTCAGTTATTTCGTCCAGAAACAAGGTGCCATGATCGGCTAATTCAAATTTACCTCTATGCTCCTTGTTAGCTCCGGTAAATGCACCTTTACTATAGCCAAATAATTCACTTTCCATAATATCGGCGGGAATAGCGGCGCAATTCAAAGCTACAAACAATGATTTTGCCCGTGGTGAAGCGCGATGGATTTCTCTTGCGACTAATTCTTTACCGGTTCCGGTTTCACCCTGAATAAATACACTGGTTTTAGTTGGCGCGACCTGTTTAATCAAGGTGTAAACCTGTTGAATGGCAGGACTCATGCCGATAAAGTTGCCCCAGCCTTTTTCCACTTCCTGTCGCAGGTATTGATTTTCCCGTTGCACCGTTGTTAAACGTAAGGTTCTTTTGACAGCAGCTTCCACGGTTTCCAGTTCAAAGGGGCGGACGATATAGTCACAGGCACCATATTTCATGGCTTCAACAGCTGTTTCTACAGTGCCGTAGGCGGTGATGACGATGACGGGTATATCACTGTTTTGCTCATGTAATTTTCTGATTAGACCTAAACCGTCCAGTTGCGGCATTTTCAGATCAGTAATAATCAGGTCGACGCTCTGTTCATTCAGTATTTTAAGCGCTTTAATACCATTATCGGCTTGATAGACTTCGTGCCCCATTTGCTTGAGAAGTATTTCCAGCAAACGACGCATTTTAGCTTCATCATCAACGACTAATATATTGTATGCTGACATGTTAAAAAGCTTCCTTTTTTAGCGGTAAGATTATGTGAAAGCAAGTGCCGCCAGATGGATTGTCGGCAACAAATATTTTCCCCTGGTGTGCCATGATGATTTGTTGTACGACGGTTAATCCAAGCCCGATTCCACTTTCACGACGAGTAAAAAACGGATCAAATATTTTTTCCTTATCCAAGTCGGATATGCCCAGGCCATCGTCACAAATTTGAATTTCCATAACGTTATTTTGACATGAAGTGGTGATTTTTATTTGGCCGCTAGTTAAAACATGTTGAGTTGCATTGATGATTAAATTAAGAAAAACCTGGATAAGCTGATCTCGGTCACACATAATTTCAGTTCTGGATGCCGTGAATTTTTTTTCCAGGCGAATTTCTTTTTCTTCAATCTTGCTGTTCACCAGGTCGCAAACGTGGCTTAGGATTTGGTGTATATCATGGGGTAAAAACTCAGGTTCTTTGGGTTTTGCGCATTCTAATAAAGAGGTTATCAGCACATTCAAACGCTGAGTTTCGCTGGCAATGTATTCAGTCATTTCCTTCCCTATTTCGCTCAGTTGCGTTTCCCGTTGCAGAATTTGCACGGAAGAACGTAGTATACCAAGAGGTGTTCTGACTTCATGTGCCATGCTGGCCGCCATTTCACCGATGACGGCTAATTTTGCTGCTCTGACCAGGTTCTGATGTGATTTTTCCAGATTGTTGATCATTTGTGCAAATCGGGTGCTTAATTCGGTGATTTCATGGCTGGTTTGTAGAACCTCGGGCGTTACCTGCTTACCTTGCATAAAATCCCGGGTAAAATCAGCCAGTTTGATGATAGGTTTGGCTATTTTTGAAGACATCCAAAAAGAGGCTGTTATAGCCAGAACCAGGGTAAATAGTAAAAACAAAGAAAGTACTTGCCATAGTTGTGATGTGGACGCCAGAGCCAAGTCACTGGGTTGCATAATCAAAACACTCCAGCCAAAATGACCAAATGTTCGATATCCCTGTGAGCGTGCATAACCCATTAACATTTCCTTACCTTCCAGTAAACCGATATTCGCAATCAGTTCTCCGGTCGTGTCATTTTTTAGATTCAGGTTTTTAAGCGGATAAAATTGCCACCCCGACTGATTTCTTATATTGCTTGATGCCGCAATAATCCTGTTCTTATCATCTAAAAGTAAGGCATAGGACGGCGCAGAGGGACTGCTAAAAGGTAAGGGTATTTCCAACAATTTGTATATCTCCTGCCAGTCAAATCCCGCATATAAAAAACCTAATTCAGCATTTTGGAATTGATCTGGTATTCGGGTAAAAAAGAACAGAATATTCCGTTCCAGATCCACATTTTGCAACCAAATATTTTTTTTTAATGCGATAGCGTTCAGAGACGGTGTATGAAATGCTTGAGTCGAATTAACTTGTTTGAATTCATTATTCGCTATCAGTTGATTGTTTGGATCCACAACAAAGATTTGTCGATAAACGCCGTCATAACCTTGGGTAACATCTTTTAAAAACTCTGCAATGCGTTTATCGATATCCTGAACCCGGATATCCTGCATAACAGCCAGTCGACTCCAGATTGAAATGTTTTCCATCCGTTCAAATAAAGTCATATCGATTTGACGCATAATGGTCGATGCTTGTGATTTAAGTTTGTTTTCAGTCTCTGCCTTTAAAATATTCTGCAAATGGATATAAATCATTACCGAAATAATCAAGGCGGAAGCTATACTGATCAGTAAATAGGAAATCAGTAAAATCCGACGAATGGACATCGTTTTTCTCATTGAAATATCAGTATGCTTAAGCGTTTAAAATTATTTTTAATAATGGCCCTGAAATATAGCTTGCTGTTTTGTTATTCAGCGCTTGTCATGGCTGAACAAAGTATAGAGCCAAATTACCATTGGGGGCGAGGATTAAAAATCCCCGCAGCCAACCTGATCATTGGGGGGTATGTCAATGCCAGCTACAAAAATTTTGATCATAACCCCGGTACCGCTGCACTTGATGACTTTAGTTTGTTTACGACCTGGAACCCCACTTCAAGACTACATTTTTTTTCTGAACTTGAGTTAGAAGATTCTGTAAACACCAACAAAGTTAAATTTTCCCGAGCAAAATTTTTGGTGGAACGACTCTATGTCGATTTTCTGGTCAATGAAACTTATAAGCTGCGTTTCGGGAAATTTCTAACGCCTCTGGGTATTTGGAATACGATTCATGCCGCGCCACTGGTATGGACAACTTCACGACCTTTGGTAACAGAGGGGTTTGTTTTTCCAGCCCATGCCAATGGTTTGATGGTCAATAGTAAATTTATCCTTAGTGATCATAATTTAGAGGTGTCTGTTTATGTGGATGATTCACGGGATCTTGATCCACACAAAAACAAGACAGTCTTCAAAAATGCACTGGGAACACGGATTAATTACGAAATTTTTGACTATCTCCATGTTGGTTTTTCCTATCTTACATTCAAGAATCAAGCCATATTTATTCATTCTGACAGGAATCATTTGTTTGGTGTGGATTTTTTATGGAAAAAAAAGGACTTCGAACTACAATCAGAGATTGCTTACCGTCATGGCGGGAAATGGGAGGGTAATGAAACTGGTTTGTATTTGCAGGCTGTTGTTCCTCTTGGACATCATTTTTCTGCTGTTGGGCGTTATGAATTCCTCAATGGCACACATCAGTTACACAATATTTCGGAAACCGGCACTATTAATTTAGGTGTTGCAGGCCTTGCCTGGCGACCCTATTCACCATTGGTTATCAAGGCTGAATATCGCTTTGGAGGTAATAATTCATTAGTTGCTCCGAGTGGTTTTTTTACCTCTATTTCAACGTTTTTTTGATCATGTTGATGCGAATATTCATTCTGTCGATAGTATTAGCGTTGAGTGGGTCATCAACCTCTGCGGCTAGTGAGCTTCTGATTATCACGGCAAAAGGTTCTTCAGAACCACATTTAAATAAAAAAAAGATCGCAAATATTTTCTTGCGCGAACAATTAATCAATCAACAAGGTGAACGATGGATTCCGGTCAATCTAAGTATTCATCATCCTTTACGAGAGGCATTTTCAGAAACGCTTTTCAATCAGCTCCCGAACCAAATGGATAATTTCTGGAACATTAAATATTTTAATGGCATCAGCCCTCCCTATGTCGTGAAATCACAGGAAGCTATGCTTCGCTTTGTAGCCTCTACGCCCAATGCGATTGGTTATATTTTGCCATGTTTTGTTAACGACAACGTGACAGTCGTTTTCAAATTAGTGTTAAAAACGAAAGTAAAGTTTAACGTTAAAGATATATGTCGTCAGCATAAACGTTAGTTGTGCGCAAAATTTGTCAGGCATAAATATTCATTTCATACCTTATTTGCGGTCTTATCCGTTGATAATAAATCAAAATCCAGGATGGTAAATTTAATGCATTTAATTCAATGGGTTACAAAACTAAAAAATATGGCATGAAAAATGCTTTTTTACTGTAAAACAATAGCAATTTTGCGTTCTTTATTGTTGTGTATAACAAACATAACAGTTTGAATTTAATCATTTTTATTAACTTTATAGTAGGATCATCATTATGTTGGCTACAAAAAAAAATTCCAGCTTTGCTTCGTTTAAAACAAAAGAGATGCCAATGGAGATCAGTTCCTTTGAGGAAAAATATTTGCACATGGCCAAGGCCGCCTACAGTACGCGGCGTATACCTAAACAGGTAATGAAAACGTTGATTACCGGCAATGTAAATCCCAAGGCGGGCGACCTGGTTTTGGCTGAAGTGATCAATATACGACAGCATAAGCGGATAGAGCTGGCCTGCGGTCGACGTGCACATCTACACAATGGAGATTATATTATTCTTTGTTACGGTAATCGTTATGCGCCAGATCAATTTGAAGCCTATATGCCGGAAGATCTGGATATATGTCATATGGTGGCGGCAGGTGGAGTGGCCGCCAGGGTTAAATGCAAGCACAGTGGCATAAAATCCGCCACAGAAATAAAACCCGTTGGCTTGATTGGTAATAATTTGGGCAAACCACTTAATATAAAAGACTGGGCAATTCCAGTGACTGAATTACCCGCTGCGGTACCTGAGATTTATGTGGTTGTCGGTACGTCAATGAATGCAGGAAAAACGACTACAGCGGCACATTTAATCAAAGGATTGACTCGAGCCGGAAAAAAGGTTGGTGCGGCAAAACTAACTGGAACAGGTGCTGGGCTTGATGTCTGGTTAATGAAAGATAGTGGTGTGTATAAAGTATTGGATTTTACCGATGCCGGTTATGTCTCAACTTTCGGTTTGCCTGTAAATATACTGGAAAATATCTTTGAAACTTTATTGGCGGCCTTGTGTGACAGCGGTGTTGACAGCATCGTTTTCGAAATCGCTGATGGTTTAATACAACAAGAAACATCTGCGCTGTTAAATAGTGAAAATTTTACCCGTCATATTCATACTTTAATTTTTTCTGCGCAGGATGCGATGGGCGCAAAGGCAGGCGTTGATTGGCTAAAAAATAGAAATTTGCCGATAAAAGCGGTTTCCGGCGCGTTAACTGCCTCACCTATGGCGGCTGAAGAAGCTCGGAAAATAATTGATTTACCGGTGCTGAATTTGGACATGTTGTCATCGCCTGATATCGAACAAACTTTTTGTCAGCTAGTGTAATACCAATGGATTACGAAATCCCTAAGATTTTAACCAATAAACGAAAATGGCTGTTATTTCGCCTGATTATCATCGGGATAGCTCAGGCGGGTATTGCTATTATTTCCGTTCTGATTGTTCGCTATTTATTTGATCAGATAAGCACTCATCCCGGAGATGTCTTTGAGCATGATTTACTGATATTTTCTGCTGTTATATTCACATTGACCTTATTTAATGCCTGGCTGAAAATGGCTGAACGGGTTGAATCCGAAAGAATGGGGCAGGATTATATTTACGATTTACGCCTCATTCTATATGACAGATTGGTTTCTTTGCCTTCCAGAACCATACAAGGACGAGGAAAAGGTGGGCTGATGCTGCGCTTTATAGGGGATCTAACCGCTCTCAGACAATGGATAAGTCTGGGTGTAGCCAGATTAACTGTCGCCTGTGTCATAACTGTTTGTGTGTTGGTTGCACTGGCTATGATTGATTGGTTACTGGCTGCCTATACCACGGTGGTACTTGGAATAGCGGTTATTACCGTTTTATACCTCAGTCCGCAACTGGAACAAGCCGCCAAAGATGTGCGTAAACGTCGAACTTATCTGGCGAATAACATCAATGAAAAAATTTCCTCCATTGCTGTTGTACAAATTTTTAATCAGCATCATCGGGAACAACAGCGCATCAGGCGACAAAGCATGCGCTTGCAGAATGCCAGTCTGGAGCGTGCAGCTATTATTGGCAAATTACGCGGCATTGCAGAAGCAACTGCCGCAATTACTACATTCGGGGTATTAATCCTGGGGTGTTATGAGGTTGCTAATGGAGCAACGACGCCCGGTTCAGTGGTCGCAGCCATGACTTTTATCGGCTTTCTTGCACCTTCATTAAAAGACCTGGGCCGCGTCCATGAATACTGGAAAAATTCAACGGTCTCGGTGGCCAAAATAGAGAGTTTTCTGGAAATACCGAGCTTGGTTGAAGAGGCTGATAATGCGGAGGAACTCAATGTCAGGGAAGGGCAATTAGTATTTAAAAATGTCAGTTTCAATAATGTATTGAAAAATTTTTCCTATACTTTCGAAGCCGGAAAGGTCATTGCCATCGTGGGTCCCAATGGTGCCGGGAAATCGACGCTACTCTCGCTGGCTACACGGCTTATTGATCCTGATCAAGGCAGCATACTGATTGATTCTATGGATATCAAAAAGGCAACACTGGCATCGGTTCGTGACACTGTCGGCCTGGTGAGTCCCGATTTGCCTTTATTGCGAGGGACTATCGATAAGAATTTACGTTACCGCTGGCGTAATGCGCCTGAAACTGAAATCACCCGGATAAAAAAATTGTGTCAAATAGATACGATGTTATCTGATTTTGCTGATGGCGAACGGACGCGTATTCAGGATGGTGGAAAAAATCTTTCTTTTGGCCAACAACAGAGAATTGCTCTCGCCAGAACACTATTAGGTAATCCTAAAATTTTATTGCTGGATGAAGCGGATGCTAATCTGGATCCTAAATCCAGCAAGATACTGGATAACACTATCGCACAATTTTCCGGCACTGTTTTATTGGTGACCCATAGAATAGATCGTCTTTACAAGGCTGACCGGATTATTTATTTAAGCAATGGCACTCTGGTAGAACAAGGTACACCAGAACAATTATTAAATACTGAATCATTAACTCGGAAGTTATTTCAACAAGGGCTGGCCTCATGAATCTGAAACAAGTCGATATTAAACAAGATGACCCCCCGATCATGTATGCAAACTTTCAAGATACCTTGATCAAAGGCGAAATACAGTGTCTGCGTTTAAGCTCTGATCCGGAACAGGTTTATTTTCTCTATTTACCGTTGAATTATAATGAAGATTCAGCGGTATTTGTTTCCGTTCATGGTATTTCGCGAAATGCTAAACACCATGTTCAACGCAATATAAGGCGTGCAGAAAAACGTAATGTCATCATTGTCGCGCCATTATTTTCTGAACAACGGTTTCCTGATTATCAACGTTTGGGACGATTGGGGTATGGACTTCGCGCTGATTTGAAGTTGCTGGAAATATTGGATGAAATAAAGGCTATGATACATATTAAAGCGCAACGGTACTATCTGTTTGGCTATTCCGGCGGCGGTCAGTTCGTACACAGATTTGCCATGGCGCATCCTGATAAAGTCGCCAAAATGGCTATCGGTGCAGCTGGATGGTATACCCCACCCAATGAATCACGCCGATTTCCTCATGGATTGCGAACGGACTCCTTATTACCTGACTTAAAGTTTGATTTGCAAAAAATACTTAAAATTCCCGCATGTGTCGTGGTCGGTGAATTAGATAACGAAGCAGATGAACAACTCCGGCAATCCGCTAAGGTTATTCAACGGCAGGGGGAAAATAGAATCGAAAGAGGTCTAAACTGGATTGCTAACATGCAAGAAAAGGCATTGCAATATCATCAACAAACAGACTATGAATTTCATCTTTTGCAGAATGCCGGACATTCATACAGACAATGTATGCGCGATGGCAAAATGGGCGGTATTGTGTTCAGGTTTTTATTTGGCAGGATTGGTTGAAATAGTATTTGATTCGCTTTTATCACTCCTTTAATAAATTATATTGTTTATGGTTTTTTTAAAAAAATCGTCTAAAGCCTGCCCTTTTGTGTCTTTGCTTGTTGGCATTATGTTTTTTAATCCAGTACAGGTTTACGGAAAAACAGATATAACAGTCGACGAATTATATAGACTTGCACTTGAACAAAAAAAACAGCTGGCGATGCAACAACAGCAAATAAAAGCTTTGCAAACATTGGTATCAAAGCAGCAACAGCAATTGAGAAAAAATAATAAAGACTCAAGTAAGAGAAAAAAACGCAGAGGTGTAAAAGTCAGGGTTAATCAACATGGATTAAGAGTCAAAACCCGTGATGGCAAATTTGCTATGAAGATAGGCGGCAGAATACAAATGGATGGTGCTTATTATAATGATAAAGTAACCCCAATGGGAAATGGCTGGGCTTTGCGCAGAGCACGACTCAAAGTTTCCGGTAAATTATTTAGGGACTGGGGCTATTTTACCGCGGTTGATTTTGCCAAAAAGGATAAAGCCGGAGTCAGAGGTATGTATCTGGACTATAAAGGCTGGAAAGATTACGCGATCAGATTTGGCCAGTTTCAGGAGCCTTTCAGTCTGGAAGGTATGAACAGCTCGAATACCATAACCTTCATGGAAAGAGGATTGCCTTATGTTTTCGCACCGGATTATCATCTGGGCGTCAGTCTTAGTCATTTTGGTGAGTGGTGGCAGGCTTCTTCGGGTGTTTTTGGTAATTCAATACAAACCAAGAAAGATAATATTGATAACGGCTGGGGAGTGGTAGGACGCGTGACTTTTGCACCCTGGCGACAAGATGACAGGGTTTTGCATGTTGGTGCTTCTGCAGAATATAGAGTACCTAATACCGCTAAAACGGTTCGTTATCGTTATCGTCCTGAATCCTGGGTCACTAATGTAAGGTTGATCGATACCGGCAAGATTCTAAATGTCAATAATACCTTGAAAACAGCAGTGGAGTTGGCATTTGTTAATGGCTCTTTTTCCCTACAGGGTGAATATGTTCATGATCTGGTACAACGAAGCAATGCGCCAACCCTGCAATTGGATGGTTGGTATAGTTATGCAAGCTGGTTCTTAACCGGCGAATCCAGACCCTATAGCGTTAAAAAGGGCAGTTTTACAGCCATCGATCCAATCAGCAGATACGGTGCCTGGGAATTGGGGTTAAGATTCAGTTCACTGGATTTAACCGATAAGGATATTCTCGGTGGTCGTCAAGAGGATTTTACTGTCGGCCTTAACTGGTATGCCAACAGCAATATTCGCTTTATGGCTAATTATGTTCATGTGAATACTCATCCGAATAGCAAAGGTGTAAACGATAATCCAGATATCCTTCAATTTCGTGGACAGATCTTTTTTTGAGGCACGTGCAGAAAGGTTTTTTTCTTCCTTGTGAATAACGAATTTTAATTACTCTCAGACGCCTTCGGGAATGCATTTAGAATTTTATTTTGAATAGGATGGAGGATGGACAATCATCTTGACAAAGGGAACGTGGCATGTGTCTTAAGTGTGCTGTAGTGTCAAGACTGAACGCACGTCCTGTTTTCGACTAAAGTGGCAAAATTTGGTACAATCAAAAGGATTTTTTACCCTCTTCCTATGTGAGCGAGTGAGGCCTTAGCGTCGCTGTCAAGGCGTTTTTAAGAGCGTCCTGTACAGGGTGTTGAACGAACAGATTCAACACTATCGGCTTTTTACTTGGATTGCATGAGGTGTTTTGCGCGTTAAGCGTTTATGTCTGTTTTTGGATGCCACGGAGTTATGTCGGATTTCGCAAAAGAAATTGTACCTGTAAATCTCGAAGATGAGATGAAGCAATCTTATCTGGATTATGCCATGAGTGTCATTGTTGGCCGGGCATTGCCAGATGTCAGGGATGGATTGAAGCCGGTTCATCGGCGTGTCTTGTATGCCATGCATGTGTTGGGCAATGATTGGAATAAACCGTATAAAAAATCCGCCCGTGTGGTCGGTGATGTTATTGGTAAATATCATCCGCATGGCGATACAGCGGTTTATGACACCATTGTCAGAATGGCCCAGCCTTTTTCATTGCGCTATATGCTGGTTGACGGTCAGGGCAATTTCGGGTCAGTCGATGGCGATTCGCCCGCCGCGATGCGTTATACCGAAGTCAGGATGGCAAGGATCGCGCATGAGTTGTTAGCGGATCTGGACAAGGAAACCGTCGATTTTATCCCTAACTATGACGAATCGGAGACAGAGCCGGCGGTTATGCCGACCCGGATTCCGAACTTGTTAGCCAATGGCTCATCCGGTATTGCGGTGGGTATGGCTACCAATATTCCACCCCATAATCTGACAGAAGTGATTACAGCGTGTCTGGCGCTGATTGAAAACCCGGGTTTAAGCATTGCTGAGCTGATTAAAATCATTCCCGGGCCGGATTTTCCGACGGCTGGCATTATCAATGGTGCATCCGGAATTTATGATGCCTACAGCAGTGGTCGTGGCAAAATCTATGTGCGCGCGCGCTGTCATTTTGAAGACATCGGTAGTAATGGCCGGCAAGCGATTATTACCACCGAGTTGCCTTATCAGGTTAACAAGGCACGCTTGCTGGAAAAGATTGCGGAAATGGTCAAGGAAGGTAAAATCGAGGGTATTTCCGGTCTGCGTGATGAGTCGGATAAAGACGGCATGCGCATGGTGATTGAATTGCGGCGTGGGGAAGTGCCTGAAGTCATTCTGAATAATTTGTACAAGCAAACCCAGTTGCAAACCGTATTCGGTATCAATATGGTGGCTTTGCATCATGGCCGTCCGCATTTAATGAATCTTAAAGAGGTTCTGGTTGCGTTTATTGATCATCGGCGTGAAATTGTCACGCGGCGGACTATTTATAATTTGCGTAAGGCGCGGGAGCGTGCGCACATTTTAGAAGGGTTGGCGGTGGCTTTAGCCAATATCGATGACATGATCGAATTGATCAAAACATCACCTACGCCGGCTGAAGCCAAAAAAGGCTTGCTGGCACGGAATTGGGAGCCTGGCCTGGTATCAGCATTGCTGGATCGCGCCGATTCTGCGCGATCCCGGCCTGAGGGTTTGCCGGCTGAATTTGGCCTGGTCGATAACTTGTATCGATTGTCTGAAGCACAAGCCCAGGCGATTCTGGAATTGCGGCTGCATCGTTTAACAGGGCTGGAACAAGATAAAATCATCAACGAATACAAGCAGCTGCTTGAACAAATTGATGAATATCTGCATATTCTGGCGAGTGATGCGCGATTGATGGAAGTCATTCGCGAAGAACTGGAAGTGGTGCGGGAGAAATATGGTGATGAGCGCCGCACCGAAATTATTCAGGATTATTTGAATCTGACCGCCGAAGACCTGATTACCGAAGAAGATATGGTTGTGACCATGTCTCACGAAGGCTATGTGAAGTCCCAGCCATTAGATGATTATAAGGCGCAACGGCGGGGTGGTCGCGGTAAATCGGCGACGGCAACGAAAGAAGAGGATTTTGTTGAAAAACTGATTATCGCCAATACCCACGATACCATCTTGTGTTTTTCCTCAACCGGTAAAGTGTATTGGCTGAAAGTTTTTCAGTTGCCGGTGGCCAGTCGCTCGTCCCGTGGCAAACCGTTTGTCAACTTACTGCCGCTGGAAGAAGGCGAGAAAATCAATGCCATGTTGACGGTACGGGAATATAGCGCGGACAAATATATCTTTATGGCAACGGCGGCGGGGACGGTTAAAAAGACGCCGTTAAAGGAATTTGAACGGCAGCGTGCGAATGGCAAGATTGCTATTGACTTGCGCGAGAATGATACGCTGGTGGGCGTTGACATTACCGATGGCAAACAGAACATTTTATTGTTTAGCAGTGATGGCAAGGCGGTTTGTTTTAATGAAGATGATGTTCGCTCAATGGGCAGGACGGCCGCCGGTGTTCGCGGTATTCGCTTACAGCCGGGTCAAAACGTTATTTCGCTGATTGTTGCCAGCGAAGGTACGGTGCTGATTGTCACTGAAAATGGATATGGCAAGCGCACGCAACTGGAGGAATTCACCTTACATAAACGTGGTGGACAAGGTTTGATTGCGATTCAAACCTCTGAGCGCAATGGTGCGGTTGTGGGTGCGGTTATGGTTCATGACGATGATGAAATCATGCTGATTACCAATGGTGGCACACTGGTTCGAACCCGGGTGAATGAAATTCGCGTAATGGGCAGAAATACGCAGGGTGTTACCGTTATTAAACCGGACAAAGGCGAGAAAGTGGTCGGTGTTGATCGCATTGATGCCTTGCCTGACGATGAAACAGAACAAGCTGATGAAAGCAGCGATGGAGAACATGACTAATGTCGCGAATATTTAATTTTAGCGCCGGCCCTTCAACCTTGCCGGATGTGGTTTTAAAGCAAGCGCAGGAAGAAATGCTGGATTGGCGTGGAACCGGTATGTCCGTGATGGAGATGAGTCATCGTGGCAAACAGTTTATGTCAATCGCACAAGAGCTGATGCAGGATTTGCGTGATTTAATGCAGATTCCAGAGAGCCATAAAGTCGCCTTGTTACAGGGCGGTGCAACCGCACAGTTCTCCTTTATTCCGCAGAATATTTTGGGCGATAAAAACAAAGCCGGTTATGTCAATACCGGCGCGTGGTCCAAAAAAGCGATTAAAGACGCTGGCCGTTTTTGCGATGTAAGCGTTGTGGCTGATGCTAAAGACAGCAATTACACAACGATTCCGCCTGTCGCCGATTGGGAACAGGTTGCCGATGCCGGTTATTTACATTACACCAGTAATGAAACCATTCATGGGGTCGAATTTCAGTCTATTCCCGATGTCGGTGATTTGCCCTTGGTGGCGGATATGTCGTCTAATATTTTATCCCGCCCGGTCGATGTCAGTCGCTTTGGACTGATTTATGCCGGCACCCAGAAAAATATGGGGCCTGCCGGGGTGACTGTCGTGATTGTGCGCGAAGACCTGTTGGGTCGTACCCGCGACAGCGTGCCGCCGGTGTTTAATTATCAGCAGCAAATCGATAATGACTCCATGCTGAATACGCCAGCGACGTATAATTGGTATTTAGTTGGCCTGGTCTTAAAATGGCTGAAGCAACAAGGGGGTATTGCGGCTATGGAAACCATTAACCGCCGTAAGGCCGATAAACTTTATCAGGCTATCGATCAGTCCAGCTTGTATCGTAATCCGGTGGATAAGGCTTATCGGTCACGCATGAATATTCCTTTTGTTCTGGCGGATAGCCGTCTGGATCAGGAATTTCTGGACCTGGCCGAGCAAAACGGGCTGGGCAGCTTAAAAGGGCATCGTTCGGTTGGCGGTATGCGCGCCAGCATTTATAACGCCATGCCCGAAGCCGGTGTCGATGCCTTGATTGATTTTATGCAGGAATTTGAGAGAACGCATTAAACCGATGACGGATATTATCCCGCTTTCACAATTACGCGAGAAAATCGACCAGTTGGATGAGCAGATTCTAAGGCTGATCAATCAGCGTGCGCAGTGTGCGATGGAAGTTGCTAAAACCAAGTTGGCGCAAGGCGAGACCGGTAGTTTCTATCGGCCGGATCGAGAAGCCTTGGTGTTGCGACGGATTGAACAGCTTAATCCGGGGCCATTATCCAATGAAACGGCAAAATATTTTTTTCGTGAAATCATGTCGGCCTGTCTGGCCCTGGAAAAACCGCTGGAAGTGGCATACCTGGGGCCTGAAGGCACTTTTACCCAACAAGCGACATTCAAGCATTTTGGCCATGCTGTCAAGGATATTCCGGTCGCCACAATCGGTGAGATTTTCAATGCGGTCGAAAACGGACATTATCAGTTTGGCGTGGTGCCGGTCGAAAATTCCACCGAAGGCGTCATCGCGCATACACTTGATCGGTTTATGGTCTCCTCATTGGATATTTGCGGAGAAGTGGAAATTCGCGTCCATCATAATCTGATGGGCAAGATGGAAAACCTGGCACAGATTACCGAGGTTTATTCGCATCAGCAATCGTTGGCGCAGTGTCGGCAATGGTTGTCGGCCAATTTGCCCGGGGTGCAATGTACGGCGGTCAGCAGCAATGCGGAAGCGGCCCGTTTAGCCAGTTTCGCACCCGATAAAGCGGCCATCGCCAGTTCGGTGGCGGCCGAAATTTATCAACTGAATATTCTGGAAAAAAATATTGAGGATGATGGCAACAACACCACCCGGTTTATTATCATCGGTACCTTGCAGCCGGATTCCACGGGCCACGATAAAACCTCCATTCTGGTGTCAACGGGGAATCAATCCGGCGCCTTGTATAAAATACTCCGGCCATTTGCCGAGCATGGCATCAGTCTGTCGCATATTGAATCGCGTCCTTCACGGCAAGGCTTATGGGAGTATGTATTTTTTATGGATATCAATGGGCATCAACAGGATGATTCGGTCAAAAAAGCATTGGCGCAGTTACGTGATAATGTACAGGTGTTGAAGATTTTGGGCTCATATCCAAAGGCAGCGATTTAATGACAATGACAAGCATGTTCGACCTGGCCTTGCCAGGCATACAAAAATTGATTCCCTATACGCCAGGAAAGCCGATTGAAGAACTGGAACGGGAGCTGGGCTTAAGTGAAATCATCAAGCTTGCCTCGAATGAAAACCCATCCGGCCCAAGTCCGCAGGTGACGGATGCGATTAAACAAGCCTTGCCTGACATAACCCGTTATCCCGATGGTAATGGTTTTAAACTTAAAAGCGTACTGGCTGAAAAATATGGTGTAGAGCCTTGCCAAATAACCTTGGGGAATGGATCAAACGAGATATTGGAGCTGGTAGCACGAACTTTTTTAACGCCTGACTTAAATGTCGTTTTTTCCCAGCATGCTTTTGCCGTTTATCCGTTAGTCACCCAGTCCGTCGGCGCTAAGGCACAAGAAGTGGCAGCACGCGATTATGGGCATGACTTAGTCGCGATGCGGGAACATATTAACGATAAAACACGGTTAGTGTTCATCGCTAACCCCAATAATCCGACAGGAACCTTATTGGCGGCCGATGCGTTGGAAGAATTTATCGCCAGTCTGCCGGCGCATGTGATTTGTGTATTGGATGAGGCTTATTATGAATACGTTGACCCTGCAAAACGGGCGGACGCTATCGCCTGGTTGGCGCATTATCCTAATCTTCTAATTACGCGGACGTTTTCAAAGGCTTATGGTTTGGCGGGGTTGCGGGTCGGGTTTGGTCTGGCCTCGGCTGAAATGAGTGACCTGTTAAATCGGGTCAGGCAACCGTTTAATAATAATGCACTGGCGCTGGTCGCGGCCGAAACAGCCTTACAGGATCAGGATTATTTACAACACAGCGTTGCCCTCAATAATGCCGGCATGCAGCTGTTAACAGAGGCTTTTGCCGCACTGGGGTTAAGCTGGATTCCATCAGCGGGTAATTTTGTGTCGGTCGATTTTGGCCGTGATGCCCAGCCGATTTATCAGGCACTATTGCAAAAAGGCGTGATTGTACGGCCTGTGGCTAATTATGGTATGCCGACGTTCTTGCGTATCAGTATCGGCACCGACGTTGAAAATCGCTTTTTTATCCAGGTACTGAGCGACGTACTCAATGATGTTTGAGAAGTTCTGCCTTATTGGTGTCGGCTTGATTGGCAGTTCTGTCGCCAGAGCAGCGCGTCAGAATGGCTTGTGTCAGCACATCGTGGCCTTTGGTCGGGAGCAGGATAAAGACAATTTACAACGCGCAGAACGGCTGGGCGTGATTGATGCCTTCTCGACTGATATAAAAACCGCCGTCAATGGCGCCGAAGGGGTCATGATTGCCACACCGGTCGGGCAGGTTGAAACGGTATTGACAGCATTAAAACCGGTTTGGAACGAAAATGCCGTATACACCGATGTTGGGAGTACCAAGGGCAATATTGTTGCGGCCGCCGAACAAGTATTCAATACCGTGCCGGCTAATTTTGTTCCGTCTCATCCGATTGCCGGTGCTGAAAACAGCGGGGTTGATGCCGGT
>Ga0114934_10001056_pt1 | contig 17963 bp, 16 predicted proteins | sample 4SBtaG_2_FD_99695 | JGI IMG/M metagenome (GOLD analysis project Ga0114934, IMG submission 99695) | Deep subsurface microbial communities from Kolumbo volcano to uncover new lineages of life (NeLLi) - 4SBTROV10_white metaG | ecosystem: Environmental > Aquatic > Marine > Volcanic ...
AACCGCACACTAACTCAAAAACAGAAAGTAATTGTTTTAATTCGTTTGTTTGAGTTTATAAATACTGAAAAAAAAATTACAAATCAACGCCTAGCTATTATCAATACGGTTGCAGAAGTTTTTAATATTCCCGTTGATGAAATAAATAGTATCCGTCAGTTTATTTTTTCGCAAAAGGATATAGATCCTCAGCAAAATGATAATTTTTTAATTATTTCACAGGCAAAAGCACAAAATAAGCTTGCCCATTTTATTTATGGGGAAATTGAAAACCCCATTTATTGTCTTCGGATTCCAAGTGTCGAAATTTATTTCTTGCTGTATAATGGCAAAGAGGCGCTTTATTTAAATGGATTATCTATTTATCCAGGAAAAGTATTTTTATTTGCTAATGGGAGTTCTTTAAAATTACCAAAAGGACATCCTATATTTTATTCTGATGTTGTAGCTAAATTTTTGTCCGAGAAAGGATCGCAGCAAGTTATTTACGAAGTACAGAATGTTTCTTTTACTTTTCCTACAGGTGATGTGGGTTTGAATCCTATAAATTTTTCTGAAACCCAAGGCAAACTAGTTGGTATTATGGGGGCTAGTGGTTCTGGGAAGACGACTTTATTAAATGTGCTGGCAGGCAACTATACACCCACACAAGGACAAGTACTTATTAATGATGTAAATTTTCACAAAGAAAAGAATAACCAACTAAAAGGAATTATTGGACTCGTACCACAGGATGATTTACTTATTGAAGAACTATCAGTATTTCAGAATCTGTATTTCAATGCCAAATTGTGTTTTAAAGGCAAAACAGACGAGGCAATAAAAGCCATTGTAACGAAGCAACTTGAGGACTTAAATCTTTCCGAAATAAAGCATCTTAGAGTCGGTTCTCCTTTTAATAAATTTATTAGTGGTGGGCAACGAAAACGGCTGAATATTGCTTTAGAATTAATCAGAGAGCCTGCCATTCTTTTCCTAGACGAGCCTACTTCCGGGTTATCATCGCGTGATTCGGAAAATGTAATGAACTTACTTCGTCAATTAAGTTTGCGAGGCAAATTGGTCTTTGTTGTGATTCACCAACCTTCCTCTGATATATTCAAAATGTTTGACAATGTATTGATAATGGACGAGGGTGGATATATGGTTTATTACGGTAATCCGGTAGAATCTGTAATATATTTTAAAACTGCTGATAACCAGATAAATAATCAAATAGGAGAGTGCCCTGTTTGTGGTAATGTAAATCCGGAATTATTGTTTAATATTATTGATGCCAAAGTTGTTGATGAATATGGTACTTATACAAAAAAACGAAAAGTTACTGCTGAAGAATGGGCTACAAATTTTAAAAAAAACAGGAAATCATACAAATATAAAAAAGAACAGTCTAAAATAAAAAAAAGATTAAATCTCCCATCTTGGTTCTCTCAACTAAAAGTTTTCTTCTTGCGTGATATCTTAGCAAAATTTGCTAACCGTCAATATATGATTCTAAACCTTATTGAAGCACCATTATTGGCTTTGATATTATCTGTTACAATATATTATGTATCTGATCCATCGACTGAGAAATATATTTTTAGAGAAAACGAAAATATCCCGATTTATATTTTCATGTCCATCATCGTCGTGTTATTCCTTGGTATGACTATTAGTGCAGATGAGATATTTAAGGATAGAAAAATATTAATGCGCGAAAAATTTCTTAATCTGTCGTGGTCAGGTTATTTGGTGTCAAAAATTAGTATTTTATTTACATTTTCTGCTATCCAGTCCGGATTATTTGTTGTTATCGGAAATACAATTTTAGGTTTAAAAGGTATGTATTTTGAATATTGGTTAGCCCTTTTTACCATGTCGGCATTTGCCAATATTGTGGGGTTAATAATTTCTGCCTCATTTAATTCTGTAGTAACGATTTATATCCTCATTCCTTTAATAATGATTCCTCAAATGATGCTCGGCGGTGCTATGTTTAGCTTTGATAAGTTAAATCGTTGGCTAACTCGTCCGGACAAGGTACCAATTGTTGCCGATATGATGGCAACACGCTGGATATATGAAGCATTGGTAGTTACACAGTTTAAAGATAATGATTTTGAAAAACCATTTTTTGATATTGAGCAAAAAGAAAGCTATTATAATTTTAAACAAGTCTATTATTTACCAAAATTAAAAGATAAGTTATCGTTTATTTCCGAGAAATTTCTCTCTAAGGATAAAAAAGAAAAAAAAATTGTAAAGAACGATATAAAATTGTTCCAACATGAATTAAGTCTGCTTTCAGCAGACACATTGTTGCCTATAAAATGCTATGGATATGAGCAATGGCAATCAGGAAAAATTGATTTTGATTTAATTAATCAAACCAATGAATATATTGATAAATTAAACGATTTTGTCAGTATGAAATTTTTGTCCGTTACTAATCAAAAAGAAAAATTACTGCAATATATTTTGAGTACACAAAAAGATTTATATTACAGGAAAAAAGATGATTATTACAATGAAAGTATTGCTGACATAGTTCAAAAAGTTTTTGAAAAGAATAAGATAATTCAATATAAAAACCGGCTTGTACAACAGGTTGATCCTATTTATCAAAATCCTATTGTGGAAGGATACTTTGATTATCGGGCACATTTTTATGCGCCTAAAAAGTATTTTATGGGAAATTTCTTCAATACATTTAATTTTAATATTTTTGTCGTTTGGATAATGACAGTGTTTTCATTTGTTGTACTTTACCTTAATTGGTTAAAAAAGGCAATGAATTTGCAATCATTATTCAAAAGATTTTTTAAAAATCTACATTATGAGAAAAATTAGCTTTTTATTGATTGGTTTTTTTATTGTGCTAGCTTTTTCGTGTAATAATAAGCCCAATCCTGCCGAAACGAACGATGATTTTGATATTCCCGATTCACTATTGCAAGAAACAGATTCCGTACCTGAAATTTCAAGTAAGTCTATGGATGATTTGGTGCAAAATATTTCTTCGCCAATAGAAATGGCTGCGCTAATAAAAGCCACAGGGAGTAAGTTCTCACCCGAACTATTGGCATCTACTAAAAACTTGGATAAGTACAATACAAGCTTTAAAAAATCTTTAAATTTAGGTATTTTAGGGGCTGATTTAGGTTATTTAAACTTATATTCACAAAATCGTTTTATTGTGGATTATCTTACGGCCATTAAATCCTTAGCTGAAGACATTAAGGTGGGACAATTTTTTGATTTTAAGACCTTGAAAGAATTAGCTTCTTCCGGTGAGAATTTAGATTCCCTAACTTATTTATCTGTTCATAGTTTTAATAAGATTGATAAATATTTGCGAGATAATCACCGGTCTAATATTAGCGTTTTGATTATTGTAGGTGTATGGATTGAAGGCATGTATTTCACTACTCAAATTAATGATCAAGTTAAAATAAAAGACATCTCTGATAGAATTGCAGAACAAAAAATCATTTTGAATAACATTGTCTTAATTCTTAAAAACTATAAAGGTGATAGCGAATTTCAGAACTTGTTAAATCAACTAACTAAGCTAAAAGAAATATATGAGCCTGTAGAAATTACCTACGAAGTAGGAGAGCCTAAAACGGTGGAGCAGGATGGTATATTGACAGTTGTCCAGAATGAAAAAAGTATTATAACTATTACAGAAAAAGATATGGAGAACATTAAAAACCAAATTGCTGAAATAAGATACAACATAGTTAATTAAGACTGTACTAACGATGAAAAAAATATTTTTTATACTAACAATGATTTTTTTCGTTACACTGTCCTTTAGTCAGTGTAACGAAAAGCTGATTGATATTGCAGTTTCACAGAATCGAGGTGCTACCTATTTAAAAGATTTTAAGGTGAAATTGCCAGCTACCCCAAAAAATAAACCCCGTGCCATAGCAAAATTTCAGATAGTATTGAATGGTGGCAATCATTATCGTTTTAATATTTCTAAAGCAAAAGAATTTAATGGTATCCCGATTATTCAGCTTTATGAAGGCAGTAAATTACTTGGAACTTCTTATTTAACATCAAAACAAAAAGATTATAAAATGTTCGATTTTCTATGTCAAAAAACGGGTACCTACAAAATTTTTATTTCTTTTAAAGATGGTGCTTCCGGTTGTGCAGCAGGTATTCTTTCTCTTGTTAATTGAAGATTGATATAACCTACAAAACATATAAAAACAAGTTTCCCCCCCCCTAAATGTCATTTAAAAATGACAAAAATTTATCTTTTGAGTTTTGCATCGCAGAAGAGTAGTGATAAGCCATTTTTTTTGTGAGATAATTCAAAGCAGTATCTCTGTTAATTGTTAAATGATAATTGTTTTTAAATAGGTCAAATGCTTCAGGAATTTCTTTAATTCCTTTTTCTAAAAAAAGATTAAAGTCTTTAATGAATGGTTCCGGTAATTTTAGGTTGGCTACCCACAATGCAAAAACAAATGGAAGTTTTTGAAATTGATACCATTCTAAAGCTAAATCGTACACATGCGGAAAATTATTCTTTAACGAGAAAGTCCGGTCACCAATAACAACGCCGGCAGTTTTATCTCTAATATTATTTTCAAATCCTTGCACTGCCTCTTGCCACTTTGGAGTGATGTGCCAAAAATATTTAGACAATATTTTTGTGAGCAATACCGAAGTGTTTGACTGATAATCTAACAAGATGGTATCAATTTCTTTCAGCGGATGATAGCTAAGGAGTAATACGGAATCAACCGATTGATTTGCGCCGAGGCAAAAATCGCTAACAATTTTGTATTCGTTATTAAGTTGTGGTAATCCACCAACGGGAATAATGCCAATATCTATTTTGTTTTGTTGAAAAAGACGAGTGCAGTTTGAAGGATAAGTTTCGATGGTTTCAATATCCCACTTTGTTTGCTCTTTTTTCATCCTATTTATAGCATGTACAAAAGGCAAAGTGTTAAGGTAGGAAACTAATCCAATTCTAATTTTTTTCATTTCGTTGATTAATTTCTATTACAGCTAAAGTTGCTGATACAGTGGATACTATAGCTACGATTCCGGCTATTAAAGACCCCAAAACAGGAATTATTAAAAAAAGTGAAAAGATACTGCCATTAGAGAGGGCTAAACCTCCGTTTTTACGGACATAAGCAACACTTTCTTTGACTGACAAATTATGACGCTCACTACTATAATAAATAAAAGAAAAACCATAGAAATAAGATGAGATGCCAAATAGGATAAATGGTGAAATGATACCAATTATTTGTCCAAGAACCGGAATAAGTGTTACGATAATTAATAATAGGTTAAAAAAAAGTTCATAAAATAGATTCCTGAAAATAATCAGAATGCCCCTAATTATATCATGTATCAGTTGATGGATTGAAAATGGGTAGGTTTTGCCTAAAACAATTTTTTCAGTTTTTTCTGAAATAATAGCTAATAAAGGCGAAAGTATAGCCAATACCAAATAACCGTTAACATAAGTAAAGATTACAAAGAAAATTATTTCAATAATTATCCACAAAAATCCGGAAAGAAACATTTTGAGATATTCCGATAGAAAAAAAGAATTGTTTTTTAGATTCAGAATATCCAATAAATAATTTTTGGCTTCATCAATCAGGTAAGATGTAGATTCAAATCCCAACCAAAAGAATATAATCGTTAGCGCAACAGGGACGAGAAGTGTCCAGCCCATTTTATGTTTGAAAATGAATTTGAATCCCTCGCCAAAAGACTTAAATCCGAGTGAGAAATTATTGAGAAGTTTCATGGCAAAAGAATTAGAAATTCATCTTATTTAACATCTTTCTCAATTCTTCGTCAGATACTTGTTTAATGGTTTTATTGTTAGCAACCGATATTTTACCGGTTTCTTCTGAAACAATAATTACCGGCACATCTGTTTCAATGTTCATTGATAGAGCAGAGAGGTGACGAGTGCCGTAATTTTCATTAATCATAAGTTCGTTATTAATCGGTAAAATAACTTTGGCAGCAAGGATTTTATGTCTATGGATAATCACGGCACCATCATGTAATGGATTGTTTTTGAAGAAAATAGAGAGCAGTATTTGGTGATTTACTTCCCCATTAATAATGACGCCTGTTTCAGCAAAACTGTTGAGTTTTAGAAAATCAGAAACAACAATAAGCGCCCCTGTTTTCTGTTGTGAAAGTTTCTTAATGGCTTTAATTATTTCATCAATGATTTGATTATTTTGTTCAGTGTGTATTGTTGATTTTGCTTTAATAATATCTTCAATAAAATGAATATTAATATTAGCAAAATATTTTCTACCAATCAATAATAAAAACCGCCTTAATTCTTGCTGGAATACAACAATTAAAGCAATGACACCAACCCCCATAAATTGTCCCAATATTAAGCTAAGCATTTCCATGTTGAGTGCTTTCACAATTAGCCATAGCAGATAAATGAAAAAGAACCCAATGAAAATATAAATAGCGATAGAATCTTTTAGGAGTTTAAAAAACTGATAAAGCAAAAAGGCGACTAAAAAAATGTCTATGACATCAATAAATCGTATGGAAATAAAAAATGCAAGCATTTATTAAATTAATGTTGCAAAGGTAAAGAAAATTTTGAATTTGAAATTAGTTACTAAAAATACCATTTTTAATCATGAATCAGATTTTTATAATGTTTGTATCTTTCAATAGTTTGACTAACAAAATTTTTTGTTTCTCTGCCTCTTAAGTAGCCATTTTTAACAACCTTATCCAAATAATATTTTGGTTTTGACTCTTTAAAAAGAAAATAGGCGACATTATCTTTCCAAATATGGGGATTATGATTATATTTCTTAGTTAGTCGTATCGCATCACGAACATGGCCTAATCCTGCATTATAGGAAGCTAAAATAAAATAGATTCGTTGAGCACTATCGGGAACATCTTTTTTTAATTGTTTGTCAACCCATCTTAAATACCTTACGCCACCTTGAATTTGTTGAGCAGGGGAAGACAAACTGTCAACCGAAAATCGATTAGCAGTAGCAGGCATTAGTTGCATGAGTCCAAAAGCACCTGCCCATGATTTTGCTTGCGGATTAAAACGGGATTCCTGAAAAATTAGTGATGCCAATAATCGCCAATCCCAATGAAGTTCTTTAGCATAATCTTTCATGATGTCGTCGTAAGGAGAGATTTCACCTTCGCTGACTGATGATATGAATCCTTCAAAATTATTATTGATACTCCGTTTGTTTCTAAAATATTTTGTGTAAAGTAATCCATATTTTCTAGTTTGTGTGAAATTTTTAATCCATGTATTGATGGTATCTAAAAGACTATCAGCACCACATCGAATACCCCAAGCCAAATTTTGTGGAAAACTTACAGGAACTGAAATATCAATATTATTGTAATAGTTTTTATTAACTCTTGCAACATTCTCGTCACTAACAGTATATCTGATAATGCCTTTAGATACCATAGAAATTAATTCTTCCGAAGTTGCCGTATCGTTAATTACAACATGGATATTTTTACCTATTTCTTCCGACAAATCGTGAAGCTGTTTTATAAATGAACTACTTTTTTCTACAACCACAGTTTTATTGCCTAATCCCAATTGACTATTTATGAGTGTATCTTTAAGCTGTTTTTTGTTAAGTCCTTTTGGAATGCGTTGAACCAATACCTGACGGGTTGTATAAATAGGCGTAGTAAATGTTATTGTATCTTTTCTATCACCTGTAATAGTAAGTCCTACAGCAATAATATCGCACTGACCGTTAACAATTTTTGTGAAGTTGGAATGTAAATCGTTATCAACATTTATTTCAATAGGTATATTTAAGTATTCCGATAAGTTATTTAATAATTCCAACTGAAATCCCATTGGTTTCCCTTTTAAAATAAAATAATCGGTAGCATTATTATGAATGCAGGCAATTAGTTTACCGCGTTTGTGTATTTCATTAATGTCCGGGCAATTTTTACCTTGTTTATCGGTTCCCGGAGTTTGACAGCTAATAAGGAATAATAGCGTGGGAAAAATTAAAACAATATAATAATGAAATAACTTCACATTGTTATTAACGCAAAAATGGAAAAAAGGTTTCAAAAATTACAAAAAGTTTAATATTCTGCTTCTTATTAAAAATACAAAGTGTTTTTATGTTAGAAGTCCCCTTATGAAATACGGCAATTTATTATTTATCATCCAAGTCTAAATCAAGAACTACTTTAAAGGAATTCGATGTTTCATTAAATTCGACAATATATTTCTCCGAAATTTTAGAAATAATATCTCTAAAAAAAAGAGCATATCCAAGTTCGTAATCAATGGGCTCTAAAAATAATTCAAAATTTGATTTTCCATAAAGGTTACGAATAGATTTTCTTAATTTTTTTGTTTTGCTTAGAAAAGTTTCAGGTGTCATTTTAAGTATGTAAACCTCATCTTCTTCTTTATATATTTTGTAACCAAGACCAAAATTATAATCAAGTGCTTCTTGATTAGTTTTAATAACTCGAACAAAAGATTCTTTTTCTCCCATAAAAAAAAAAGAACTTCTAATTAATGTTAATGATGCAATTACAGGAATATAGGATGTCTTATATTGTTCGTCAATTAAAAAAATACCAGATTCTGTCATTTTTCCGGGAACTCTGAAATTCTTTTGGTTGAAAAGTCCAATATCTTTGCCCTCGGCATTGATTATATAGTAGGAATGATGATAAGATTTTTCTATGGTTTTAAACCATTTTTTTTGCATTTCAGAAGTAATGTGTTTGCGATAAATCATTTTATTGCGAATAGCATCTGAGTTTCGCCATTTTCTAAGTCTTTCAATATCTTGTCTTTGGATTCGTCTAAAGGTAATTCCGTAACGGATAAATTTCATAGAAAAATTTACTTGATAATTGTTTTAGTAAGGTAGGTTGGTTTTTTGTTTATATGGATATAAATATCATGTAAATAACTGGCAATTATTCCTAGAGAAAGTAATAATATGCTTGTAGAAAATAAGATGGCTACAATTAATGATGTATAGCCCATCGGTACATTATGAATTAATTTTCTATAAATAAAAAAAAGACCAGTTATAAAAGTTAATAAAGAGAAGAAAAAACCCACATAAATCATTATTTTAATTGGAGTAGAATTACTAAATAACATTAAATGACTACCAATAGAAAATAATTTAGGTAGAGAGTATCCTGATTTATTATATTTTCTTTTGTTGTGTTCAACTTCTACGAAGTCAATTTTCCCAGTACTCCATAAAAGTAATTCGTCCAAATAAATGAAATTTCTGTATTGTGCCAGTTCTAATTTTTTTCTAAGTTCCCCTTTGAAAATTCGAAAAGAAGATCCTGATTTTTTTGCCTGACGAAATATTTTTCCAGAATTAATTATTTTACTTCCTATGTTGCGAAATGTCAAGTTTTTTTTATCAGGATAATAGCCGTAAATTAAATCAATGTCTGGATTTTTTTTCTGAAATATTATTAATTTCATGATTTCTTTTGGAGGTGTTTGGAGGTCATCGTCAATGGTAATGATGTAATCACCATTAGAGAAATCCAAACCGCAAAGTGTTGCTTTATGTTGTCCAAAATTTTCAGCTAATTGAATTAATATAATTGAAGCATCTAAATTTTCTTTTTTAATTTTCTGAAGTATATTCCAACTGTTGTCAGAGCTCGAATCGTCAACAAAAACCAATTCATAAGTTTCATTGAGTTTATTAAATGTATTTTGAATACCTGAAAATAATTCAGTAAGGCTATCCTGACTATTATAAACAGGAACTATTACTGAATATTTTGGATTTGTACTTTCCATAAAAAAACAAAAATAGGGAATTAGATCTTTATTATTTTAAATTCTGTTATATTTTTTTTGTAAGGCTTTAAATTTTAAACTTATTTCTTTGAAATCCTTTTGGACAAAAAAATGCCATCGAAGCAATAGATATTACATTTAATTACAAAGAACCCATCGCAATTTTTTGTCCTGTAATCCATTGAGAATCATCAGAAAGCAAAAATACAATTAAATTTGACACATCTTCAGGTAAACCGAAACCAAGTGGTAGAAACTTTTTATATTGATCAATACTTTTATTCGAAACTATTTTTTTTGCATCTTCTACCATTTTTGTTTTAACAAATGATGGTAAAATACAATTAGATCGTATTCCTTTTTTCCCATATTCAAATGCTAAAATTTTAGAGTAACCTTCAATTGCTAATTTTGAGGATGTATAAAGAGCACTGCCAAAATATGGATACTTAGATGCTAATGATGAAATAAAAATGATAGAAGCAGAATTATTGATTTTTTTTGAATGCAAAAGAGATGAAGTTAGTAGTACAGGAGCTTTATAATTTATATCCATTATGGAATAAATATTTTTTTTATTAATAAATTTAATAGGATAATATTCTGTAATACCTGCTGAATGAACAATTCCATCAAGTTGAGGAAGTGTTTTTACTAATTCTATTATTTTGGAATCATCTGTGAGGTCAGCAATAAATAATTGATGATTACCTGATTTTAATTCGTCAAAAGTTTTTTGTAAATGCAACTTATTTCTACCAGTAATAAAACAATTTCCACCCTGTTTGGCAATATCAATAGCTGCTTGCATACCGATACCGGAAGAGGCTCCTGTAACTAAAATAGTTTTTCCGGATAAATTATATTTGTTTAACGCCATATTTTTCTTTATAATCTTCGTAAATATAAACTTTAGGGCAGATTATTTTGTCTAATTCCACTTTATTGCTGCCCCATGAAAGACCAACACCGAAGCCTGTCAATAAAAAGGATGATTTTTTTGTGGTTACTTCCTTATTTAACTCGCTAACAATAGTTAATGGTATCGATGCCGAACTGGTATTCCCATATTCTTTCATGGTAGAAGGGACTTTCTCTTTTTCCAACCGAAGCATTTTTCTTATGGTTTCATTGATTAATTTGTTTGCCTGATGCAGCACTAAATAATCAATGTCAAATATAGAAGATTCAATTTCTTTCATAAAATTTTTGATGTGTGGCACAACCTCTCGTAATGAGAAATTGAACACATCAATGCCGTTTAGGTCAACATGTGCTCGATGTCTAATCATGCCTTTACCGTAACTTTTGTATTCAAAAGTCTTTTTGCTGGGCGGATTTCTAAATCCGCCTTCGGGAATAATGATAGCTTTGTAACCCTTTCCGTCCGTTTGCAGTGAAGAGAATATAGGCGGTACATCTTTTTTATATTCAAAAGCAGTTGCTGTTCCGGCATCACCAAAAATGGGATAAGTAGATTTGTCACGATATGAACCTAATGAAGAAACATCACCGGTTAACATAAGTCCTTTTCTGAACCCGCCGTTTGCCATCATACCTGCAATAACAGAGATTCCATAGTTATAGGCCGAGCACCCCATGCTGACATCAAATGCGGCTGTATTGTGTGAAAGATTCAACCGTTCTTGTAAAATACATGCAGTCGCCGGCAATAAATAATCTCTCGATTGAGAAATAAAAATCAGCAGGTCAATTTCACTGCGATCCCAACCGAGTTCACGAATTAAACCATTAGCAGCCACATAACATAAATCAGAAGTAATAACACCTTTTGGAGAAGTGTGTTTTTTTTCAACACCAACAACTTTAATTAAATTATTTCTTTCCTTTTTTGATATCCATTTGTAATCTTTATTATAGACCACATTTTTAGGTACACATGCCGAAATTCCTGATATTTTTACATTATTTGTAGTGGTAAATGCCATTTGTTAATTTAACTTTTTATTAATAACATTAAAAAGATCATTAATGGTTTTACATTTATTTAAATCGTTTGCATTAACCTCAACATCGTATTCTACTTTTATCATTGAGATAAGAATAAGGGCATTAACAGAAGTTAATGCAATAGCTTTTTCTAAAACAGTATCAGGTTTTAGTGTTCCCGGTTGGATATCATCTTCAAATTCTTCCTCAAGATGTTTAATAAAATCATCAATATTTAAACTCATTATATGTATTTTTTTGTAAAATTAATAAAGATTTTCAATAGTAGAAAAATATTTTTTTAGTAAAAAATTCCTTTTCACTTTCATTGTGGGTGTTAGCTCTCCTGTTTTAACAGACCAGTTATCAAATAAAATTTTGAATTTTAGGATTTTATTTGCTTTATTGATTTTGTTCTTATTATAGGGTTCAATAACTTTTATTATTTCATTGATGAATTGAGCGTTTGTTTCCAATTCTTCAATAGCGTTATAATTAATATTATTTTTGTATGCCCAATTTGCTATATATTCTTTGTTTACTAAAATAATAGCAATTAGGTAAGGTTTATTCAAACCGGTAACAACAATTTGAGATATAAAATCAGATTTTTTTAATTCATCTTCTATTGGCTCGGGATAAACAAATGTTCCGGCTGCATTTTTAAATGCAGATTTTTTCCTACCAATTACGCCAATATAACCGTCATCGTCAATAATCCCGATATCTCCTGTATGAATCCATCCTTCTTTATCAATAGTTTCTTCAGTAATTTCCGGATGTTTGAAATAGCCCACCATTAGATTTTTACCGCGTGCAAGAATTTCACCATCTATATCCAGCTTAATTTCCATGCCTGTTATTTTTCGACCACACCTGTTTGGTTTTGGCAATTCATTATGCGTATCAGCTGCTATAACTCCGGATGTTTCGGTTAATCCATATCCGTTTAATATTGTTATTCCCAGTGCACGATAAAAATGAATAATCTCTTTTGAAACCTGTGCACCACCGGCTAGTAGTACTTTCATTTTTCCACCTAATATATTTCGCCATTCTTCAAATAATTTTTTATCAATTATTGGAAATAGGTTTTGTTCTTCAGGCGTTAATTCGTTTATATTTATAAATTTACTAAATATGTTTTTTGCCATTTCAAAAAATTGCCTTTGTTCTCCTTCAAATGTTTCACCTCGTGCAATGACATTATTAATAATCCTTTCTAATAAAATTGGTATTGTAGAAAGGAATGTTGGTTTTACTTCCTGAAACATTTGCAAAATTGTTTCTATTCCATCAATGTAGTATGTTGTCATCCCTTTGATTTGTGCAATATAAGTGATGGTTCTTCCAAAGCTGTTATTTAAAGGAAGATATAGAATCGTTCTATCGCCATCTTGTATATTGGTGCGTTCACTCATATCTTTGATAACAATGGAATGACTTTCGTGAGTTAACATAACACCTTTTGCTGACCCTGTTGTGCCGGAAGTGTATAAAATAGAATAGACATCAGTCAGTTTTATGTTTGCTTCTATTTCATTTAGTTTTTCCGGTTGAGGATTACTTTTACCTAATTCAATAAGCTCGTAAATATTAGAAACACCTTCTATTTCATTAAAAGAATAAATAAACTTTAATGATGATAATCTATGTTGATTATCCTTAACTTTTCTGTATAGATATTTGTTAGAAACAAATATTATTTTTGATTCTGTTTCATTTAATATTTCAACAAGCTGATCGTCACTAATGGTAGCATAAAGCGGAACGCTTATAATGCCCGATTTCAAAAGTGCTAAGTCAACATAATTCCATTCAGGACGATTTTCTGAAAGGATAACAACCATGTCGTTAGAAGTTATTCCAATTTGGATTAGTCCATATGCTATATTTCTGGCATAGTTAAAATATTGTACATTAGAAGTATATTGCCATTTTCCTCGTACTTTTCGAGCAAAACATATTTGATTTGTATTATTCAATAATCCGTTTTCTATTCTTTTGAATATTAAATTATTCATGAACCTAAAATTTATATTTCAAAATTATGGAATGTTTTCCATGTTAAATTAATTTATTTCATGATATTAGAACTAAAATATTATATATTTGCACATAAATAAGTATGATTTAAATCATAAAATTAATTTTATAGTATTATGATTCAGTATTTTAATAGTCCGCTTTTTTCAAAACTGTCTGATTCAGAAAAAGAAATTTTATTAGGAAGTTCAGTATTAACTATTTACGAAAAAGGAGAACTGATTGTTAAAAAAGGCGCTTACAATAATACATGCTTATTCCTTGTTTCGGGATATGTTAAATTATACACTGAGGAACCTCCCTATAAAAGAGTATTTGATATTTTAAAACCAAATAGAATTATTGGGATTCTTTCAGTGTTTCATGCCAATATTTATACTGTTACAGCAGTTGCTATTACAGATGTTCAAATTATTAGTTTTGATAAAGCAATGCTTGGTACAATGATTTCAAAAAATCTTGAGTTCCAGAAATTTTGGTTGGAGAACATTTCAATTTTATCAAATCGTTATATTCAATTTCTTGCTTTTCAAAACAAAAAAAATGTAAGAGGTAGAATTGCACAGGTATTACTGTATTTGTGCGAAAGTGTTTATGAATCAACAGAATTTTATCAAACATTAACAAGAAAAGAAATTGCTGAATTAGCAAGCACTTCAACAGAAACAGTTATTCGTATTTTTTCGGAATTTAAAAGGGAAAATATTATCTCTTTTAAAGGGAAAACAATTACCATATTAAATAAGGAATACTTACAACAACTTAGAATAAAAGGCTAGTGAGTAAAGAGTTTGCGGTATAAAATAGCAAGATTATTTTTTTCTCCTCTAATTTTTTTTGCAAAACGGTATGGTAACCAAAAGAAAAGTTTATTTAGCAGATACCAATTTGCATTATAAATTCTTGCAGGAATAATACGCAACCAAATCCAAAGATTAAAATGATATATGGGTTCATAATCTGCTTTTTTACCCCATTTTCCTACTGCAGTATCACATATCTTAATTTCTTTTTCTGACAACTTTTTTTTCCATGAATCTTTGTATGCACTGGAAATTGGGCTAAATAGATTAGCATGAAACTTTTTGTAATCACCAAAATTTGAAAATGATTTTATAGCTTCTTCTTCGTATTTGTAATATTCTAAAGCCTCTGGATGATGCTCAATACCAAGAAATTGTTCAATTTTTTTTAATTCTTCTAATGGATTATCAACAAAATCTTCATAAAATATAGTATGCCATTTATCGGGATAATTTGCTTTAATTTTTGTAATATGTTTGAATGATATTTTCCATCGTGTACTGGTAAGAGATACTGCCGGTGCGCTAAATTCAAATTTTTTGACAGAACTGGCATTAGCTCTATAATCTCTTATTAAATGAATGAATTTTGCATCCGGGAATATCTGCATCAGTTTTTTAATAAAATAACCTTGAAAGGAATAGGAGGGTGTTTTATCACCAAAATAGATAATGTCCTTTTTAGGAAAAACAGAATAAAATTGTCGATAGGGTATAAGAATTGCTTGTTGGTAAGAAGTAATTTCAGTTTCTAAAAATTCTTTTGTTATAGCTTCCCAGTCTAATTGCCATGCACTGACTTTTCGCTGAGGTTTGAGTATTTTAATGAATTTTAATTTGGTTTTCTTATCCCACTTCTTGTTTTTAAATTGACTATACATATTAAGAATAAAGGCACTTTCTAAAGGTACTTTTAATTGGGGATGAGCATCTAAAACGGTACGCAAAAGAGTAGTCCCTGAGCGTGGTCTGCCAATGATAAAAAAGAATTTAGGTTGTGCTGTTTGCTGAGTCATTAATTTTCAATTTTATTAACAAAAATGAACCGACAATGGACGGAATGGCAATGTTGATTATCCATAGTGATGAAATGGCGAAAAAGACCCCCATCGTATTTGGAACAAAAATACTAAAAATAGTAATTGCTAAACTGCCGCGAATTCCTATTTCAGCCAATGTGAGAGATGGAATAAATGCCATCATAAAATAAATTAGTGCCAGTGACATAAAAACTATTTCAAAGCCTAGATGAATATCAAAGATAAAAATTAATAAGAAGAATTGAAAAACAAAAATAAAATATCGCAAAATACTTAATAGTAATATGCTTAACATGTTAGAAGGTTTGTATTGTTTTAAGAAATCAAGAAAATAATGTAATTTTCTAAAGCGTTTTAGTTTGCCGGATAGAAAAGGCAGTGTAAATAAAAACACAAGTAAAATGACAGCTAATCCAATAGCTATTGAGAGGATTAATGCCCTGTTTTTTGTAAAAAAAATTAATTTGCCTGACGATATAGGAATAAAATAAAATAGTGAAAAAATGCCAGCTGTTAGCGTTATTAATAGTTGAGCAATACTGCCTGTAATAGTTGCAAAAATGCCTTGTACTCTTTTTTGTGATAGCACCCAAATTCTACCAAAGTATTCCCCTGTACGGTTCGGTGTAAAAATTGATGTTGTCAATCCAATAACTACCCCTTTGAATGAGTGCCAAAAACTAATTTTCTCCAGAGGGCTTACCAGTATTCTCCATTTGATTGACTCCATTGACCAATTAGCAAACATCAATATAAATACAAGCGCCAATAGACCTGTTTTTATCCAATCGAAATGATATAATCTTAATAGTTCAAAATTGTTTTTCTTGTAAAAAAGCTGATAATAAATATAACCATACGACAAAATTATAATCAGTATCTTAAGAACCAAAACCCATAAACGGAATGGTTTTCTCATCTGTTTTTATTTAATTACAAATTATGAATTTTCTTTCAATAGTAGTTTTACAATTCAACGATTGACAAAGATAAATAAAACTTTTATGAGTTCAGTCTAAAAACAAACAAAATCAGAAAATTAAGCAACTTGATAGCAATTTGGTATTAATAATTGATTTTCAATTTTGTACTGCAAATACAAATTAAATGTACAATTGTGTGTATGTATTGACCATATTCTTTTATATTACATCCCTTACGGGACTTTGTTATTGTTTTATTAATAATCTCTATAAATATTTTGTCCCTACGGGACTAAGAAATTGATTATCAATTTGTCCCGTCCCTCTTAAAGCGGGACGGGATTGTAAGTATAAAAAATGGGTGTCACTTAATTTTCCTACTGTATCAGGAAATCTGAAAGTATTTTTCGAACCACACGATACAATCGTGCGGTAGCGGAGGGGGAAGATTGTTTCCCTCTATTAATAGGGGATTAAGGGGTGTGTTTATTTTTTGAATTTCTCATAATCAACCATTAACAATTCATAATTAATTAAGCAAATTGATAGCAGTTCGGTATAAAATTCAACATTTAGCATTTAAAATCGTATAAGTTAATGATAATGTTATATTCATTCACGGTTGGTGTGCTTATTTTTTATTCGCTCATGGCAATTTCACGAACTTTGTTTTAGTTTAAAATCCAGATATTTTTGCAAAACATCTACAATCGACGGATACATATTTGATATATAATCAGAAATCTCACGGATATTAATCCAAATTGCTTTCTCAATGCCTTCAATAGCTTGAGGCGTTAATGATTCCTGTCCCTTTGCTTTCATAGTATACCATGCTGTTTTTTTTAGCACCCATTCATCATGCAAACGATAAATATGGTAGGAAAAATCGATGAATTCAATAGGTTCCAACTCATTGAGACCAACTTCTTCTTTAACCTCTCTTAAAGCAGTTATTTCAATTGGTTCATCCGGTTCCTTTTTGCCTTTTGGTAAATCCCATATTCCATTCCGGTAAATTAAAATAATTTTTCCTTCGGTATTTTCAACAATGCCCCCGCCTGCATCAATAAGCTTAAAATGTTTTTTAAAAGCAGAAAATGCTGCTTCAATATCGTCGTCAAAGACATTGATTTCTACTGCCTCATCTTTCCTGAGGTTTTCAATTAACATCGGTAGCATGGTGTTTAAAGTATCCGTATTAAACACTAAATCTTTTCCCTTTGGAAATTCCTTCGAGAAATGAAAATGATTCTTTTCAAAAAAAACTTTATACATTTGTGATATGGAAAATTTAGGTCAACAAATAGCTGAATATTTATTGCAAATTAAAGCAATAAAATTAAATCCTGCAAATCCGTTTACTTGGGCATCAGGT
>Ga0114934_10001057_pt1 | contig 17959 bp, 29 predicted proteins | sample 4SBtaG_2_FD_99695 | JGI IMG/M metagenome (GOLD analysis project Ga0114934, IMG submission 99695) | Deep subsurface microbial communities from Kolumbo volcano to uncover new lineages of life (NeLLi) - 4SBTROV10_white metaG | ecosystem: Environmental > Aquatic > Marine > Volcanic ...
AACGGCAATCTTTGTTGGAGAAATAATAAAGGTGAATACCATAGAGACGCTCAAGACGGCCCTGCTATTATTTGGGTCAATGGAGCTAAAGAATACTGGTTTAAAGGCAAACGTCATAGAGACGCTAAAGACGGCCCTGCTGTTATTTACGCCAATGGAACTAAGCAATACTGGTTTAACGGCAAACTCCATAGAGACGCTCAAGACGGCCCTGCTGTTATTGGCGCCGATGGAAGGAAGGAATACTGGTCTGACGGTAAAAGGCATAGAGACGCTCAAGACGGCCCTGCTGTTATTGGCGCCGATGGAGATAAAGAATACTGGTTTAACGGCAAAAGGATTTATCCGAAGGAGGAGTAATGAAGTCTACATTACATATTGAAAATGGCGACCTTGTTTGGAGAAATAAAAAAGGTGAATACCATAGAGACGCTCAAGACGGCCCTGCTATTATTTGGGCCAATGGAAGGAAAGAATACTGGTCTGACGGTAAAAGGCATAGAAACCCTAAAGACGGTCCTGCTGTTATTTGGGCCTGTGGAAGGAAGTATTATTGTGTCAACGGCGAATTCCATAGAGACCCTAAAGACGGTCCTGCTGTTATTTACGCCGATGGAAGTAAGTTTTATTATTTCAACGATAAACTCCATAGAGATCCTAAAGACGGCCCTGCTGTTATTGGCGCCGATGGAAGGAAGCTTTATTATTTCAACGGCGAAAAAGTTTATCCGAAGGAAGAATAAATGAAATCTAAACTCCATATCGAAAACGGCGACCTTGTTTGGAGAAACAATAAAGGCAAATATCATAGAGACGCTAAAGATGGCCCTGCTTATATTGGCGCCGATGGAGACAAGTGTTATTATTTTAACGATAAACTCCATAGAAACCCTAAAGACGGTCCTGCTGTTATTTACGCCGATGGAAGGAAGGACTACTGGTTTAACGATAAACTCCATAGAGACCCGCAAGACGGCCCTGCTATTATTTTCGCCGATGGAGGTAAGCAATACTGGTTTAACGGCAAAATCCATAGAGACGCTAAAGACGGCCCTGCTTATATTGGCGCCGATGGAGATAAAGAATACTGGTTTCACGGTAATCTCCATAGAGATGCTAAAGACGGTCCTGCTGTTATTTCCGCCAATGGAAGTAAGCAATACTGGTTTAACGGCAAGCGGCATAGAGACGCTAAAGACGGCCCTGCTGTTATTTACGCCAGTGGAAAAAAGGAATACTGGTTTAACGGCGAAAAAGTTTATCCGAAGGAGGAGTAATGAAGTCTACATTACATATTGAAAATGGCGACCTTGTTTGGAGAAACAATAAAGGCAAACTCCATAGAGACGCTAAAGACGGCCCTGCTATTATTTCCGCCGATGGAGACAAGTGTTATTATTTTAACGGCAAACTCCATAGAGACGCTAAAGACGGCCCTGCTGTTATTTACGCCGATGGAAGGAAGTGTTATTATTTTAACGGCAAACTCCATAGAGACGCTCAAGACGGCCCTGCTGTTATTGGCGCCGATGGAGACAAGGAATACTGGTTTAACGGCAAATATCATAGAGACGCTAAAGACGGTCCTGCTGTTATTTCCGCCAATGGAAGTAAGGAATACTGGTTTAACGGCAAATATCATAGAGATGCTAAAGACGGTCCTGCTGTTATTTCCGCCAATGGAAGTAAGGAATACTGGTTTAACGGCAAGCGGCATAGAGACGCTAAAGACGGCCCTGCTATTATTTCCGCCGATGGAAGTAAGCAATACTGGTTTCACGGCAAATATCATAGAGACCCTAATCTAAGAAAGAAGGGCTGATTTAACAATAAAAAGATTTATTTAATCACCGGCTCATCCTAACAAAAAATAGAATCAATAACTAATAGAAGGTTGGCCTGCATTACAATATGCAGAAGAGGAATTACCACTTGCATTAACTATTTTTTTATTTTTAAAGGCTTAAATGATGTTGGTTGCGAAGAAAACGAGCAAGGAGGGCCAAAATAAAATAAATAATTGAAAAAAGCTGATTTTTGAGTGGCTGTATTATTCTGAGGGTATGGGGTGCCGCTGGCACCATTTTGGCCCCTAGGGGTAGGGGTGTGATACAGCGAAACTCGTGTAATAATGTTGTTTATTGCCACCGGGGCCCACCACGCCACCACGCCATCATACCAGTCACACCCGCCACGCCATTACAATATATTTTTAAAAGAAAATTCTAAAAATGTGGTTTAATACACGGAGAAAAAATGGCAAAAAAAGATATGTAGTCAGTGCAGGGAGAAAGGGAATGGTGTGGGGATAAAATGGGCCTGGGTAGGCGCGGGGCCGGAAGGTTACCGGCCCCTATTTACCGCGCTCCCAAGCCCCGATAGCCATACTGAGGGCTTATAGGACAGCGGGCCAGTGTGGGCTTTGTAAAGATTTAATTGAGCTTAGAAGGGCTCTGAAAGGCTTTAAAAATGGAAAAGTTTAAAAATCCGAAAGAAGGGATTGAAGTAGGTTTGTTTGGGTTTAACCATGGCGAGCTTATGAAGTTAATGCCTCGGCGAGAGGACATTCCTGAATATGAGCACAGTGCAGTATTTAAGCGGTTGCAGTCGGCTTGGTTTTTTTCTGGCTTAGGCCCTAATAATTTGCCGGTTGCGAAAGCGGGAATCAATAGCAAGGCTGCTTGGCGGCACCTAAGTTTGATTCAGCGCTCATTTGATTGCAAACATGAGCATAAGAGCGATGCGGTGGCTTATTTGATGAGCTTGTGGTTTGAGGTTCCCGGTTATAAGTGCATGCAACGGTCGGGGCGCATTAATTCGAGGCGCCTAACTAAGAAAGAGGTTAGGGCTTTACAAAAGAAAAACAGGAGAAAATGAAGGATTATAAAAATATTGAGTTAGGCAAGAGTTCTGCTATTAATCAAGAGGCAATTAAAATAGACTTTAGACTAATGATTGCTTAGTTCCTGCTTTAGAATGGGAGCTTGCGAGGCACTTGATATTTGTGTAAGATAAAATCTCATTTTTTTATTAGAAAATACTGATGAAAAAACGTTGTTTAACGAACGGACGAAAAAGATAGTTGCGAAAACACAGTTTTTGGCACTTAGCCCCTGCATAGAAGCAGTAAAGTGTCTTTAAGACAAAGAAGATATGGGAGCATTTTGTGAAAGCTGCCCACACGGTGATTGTCTGCTGTGATTGGGAGCGATTTTGAATATTGAGCGAAAGCAACTAGTTAGGGCAGCGGCAGAATGTGCCCTACCCGTTTTGCAATATATTCCTATTGGGTAGCGGCGCCCTGCTGAGGCATTATCGTTTAGCATTACGTTGGTGTGATAATAAAGCTACTTTAAAAGAATTAAAAACTATCTAAAGGTGCTGTTTATGGTGACAGGAACTCATTTAAAACCTCAGCTAATATAGTAAGGCAGTATATTATTTGGGCAGATATTGAAGCTGCTTTTAACTGCTGCTAAAGTCCTGCGCCCCGCTAGCCGCTGGTTTGAACCCCCGGTTCTATTTTAAAAAAAAAGAGGAAAGATATGACAATTCAAGTTTTCGTAAGGTAATAATTGCTCGCAAGTTCTCGATACAGTAAGTTCCTTTTCCCAACAGAGAGTTAGCCGGAACGGTTAGAAACTCTCCTTTAAAAGAAAGAAAAATACAATGAATATTAAGACCATTAAAAAGTGCTTGGAGCACTTTCCTGTCTCTCGCGCTATTTTGTTTAAAGGGGGGCATGGTATTGGTAAGTCTAGTTTTTGGAAAGACATTGCTAAAGAATCGGGCCAGTCTTATTTGGACATTCGCTTGGGCCAAATGACCGAGGGAGACCTATTGGGCCTTTATGAAATTCAGGATAATAAGACTTGTAACTTTCCGCCAGAATGGTATGTGCAGGCTTGTTCGGAGCCTTGTATACTTCATTTTGATGAACTAAATAGGGCTCTTCCTAATGTCATTCAAGGAGTTTTCCAAATCATCTTGGACCGCTGTCTTGGCAAGAATATGCTTCATCCCGGTACTCGTGTTGCTGCAAGTATCAATACGGGGGCAGAGTATGATGTCTTATCACTTGATCCCGCCCTTCTTGATAGGTTTGCTCAGATTGATTTTGAGCCTACTAAGGAAGAGTTTTTGATCTGGGGTGAGAAGCATCTCAATTATAAAATCATTGATTTTCTTTCTGTCAATCACTCACATATTGAATGTGAGGCATTGGCAGATAAAGTGACCCCTTCTCGTCGGGCCTGGGCTTTCCTGTCCGAAGACATTTCTGGCCTTCTTGATAATAAGGATTACTCTCTTATTTATTCAATTGCCCAAACTGAAGTGGGTAATGAAGCCGCCAGTGCTTTTGCGAAGTACCTTGATGGATTGAAGGAATACTCCCATCTTGATATTTTGGACCGTTTTAATAAAAAGATGCTTAACTCTATTACTGAGAGTGGTTATGCGCGCTTAACTGACAGCGTCATTAAGCATATTGTCTGCGATGGTGATTTTGGGCGTACTAGGCAGGCAAACTTTAGGAAGTTCATTAATGAACTCCCTGATGAGTTTGTTGCGTCGGCCTGGCGCCATGTTTGTAGCACTGAGAAGGCAAGTCTGGTTGGAGAATTAATGAAGGGCGCGCTTGAGCGCGCATTATAATTTTCACTATATGCTGTTATTGAAAGGATGATAGCATATGTTGAAAATTAAAAACGCTATAAGCGTAGCAAAAGGGAGTAAATAATGGAATCTTTTCTTAAAAGCCGCCTTCAAGGAGTTATTACTAATCTAATAATTTCTGAACCATTTTACGGATTAATTAGCCGCTACTTTCACCTTCATTATGATGCTAATTTTGCTTTTTTAGGAGGTGTTAAGGCAGCTTACCCTTATATTTTATTTGTTTTTGGTAATAAAATTAATGATTTAAATGATGATGAGCTGACGACTCTAATTAAACATGAGTGCTTACATTTTGCACTAGGACACTTAGCAGTCCCTAATTGGACTCAGCTTGATAATGAAGCTGCTGATTTATCAATCAATTCTCACCTTTGTAAAGAGCACATTATTGCCATGAATGGGTTAATGCCTGGGCATGGAATTTATAAATCCATGCCGCCAGAAAAAAGTATGGAACATTATAAGCGTCTTCTTACTAAAGAGGGTCTTGCGCCGACGCAGGGTTTTGATGATCATTCAGACTTTGGGAATCATGATAAAGATGAAGAAGGGTATAGTTCTCCAAAAGAATTTATTAAGCAAATTATGGGTGATGTAGTTGGAGAGCTTAATTCAAGTAACCGTTGGGGTAATATTCCTAAAGAATTGAAACAGGACATAGAAGAGTTTGTTTTCGGCAAATATGATTGGGGCAAACACTTGCGAAACATTGTCTGTCGCGTTCGGTCCAATAAAATTATGTTTAGTCGAAAGCGGCGAAATAAGCGCTTTCCGAATATGTTTCCAGGTATGATTCGGCAATATCGTTCCCGCATTATGGTAGGTGTAGACGAGTCTGGCTCAGTTGATCATACAATGTGGTCCAACTTTATGAGCAAGCTAGCCTCTTTGAATACTTATGCTGATTTTGTATTTGTTCCATTTGATTGTGAAGTAAATGAATCAAATGTGTTTGATGTAGTTGACGGCGCTCGTTTTTCCGTAAGTAGAAGCTTGAATGGTGGGACGGACTTCAATAGTATTACTAAGTATTTCAACGAAAATAATTATGACGCATTATTTATCCTAACTGACGGTGCAGCACCTGCACCATTAGCTTGTAAGTCCCAGCGTGTTTGGGTATTGCCACAATCGTGCAAATTATCTTTTGAGACACATGAAAAAATAATTTATTTGAATTAAAAGAGAGAGATAATGAAATCTACGTTGCATATCGAAAACGGCGACCTTGTTTGGAGAAACAATAAAGGCAAAATCCATAGAGACGCGCAAGACGGTCCTGCTTATATTGGCGCCAATGGAACTAAGCAATACTGGTTTAACGATAAACTCCATAGAGACGCTAAAGACGGTCCTGCTGTTATTTACGCCAATGGAACTAAGCAATACTGGTTTAACGGCAAACTCCATAGAGACGCTAAATACGGCCCTGCTATTATTTATGCCGATGGAGATAAAGAATACTGGTTTAACGATAAACTCCATAGAGACCCTAAAGACGGCCCTGCTATTATTGACGCCAATGGAAACAAGTATTATTATTTTAACGGCGAAAAAGTTTGTCCGAAGGAGGAGTAATGAAGTCTACATTACATATTGAAAACGGCAATCTTTATTGGAGAAATAACAAAGGCGAATACCATAGAGACCCTAAAGACGGTCCTGCTATTATTGCCGCCAATGGAAGTAAGGAATACTTATTTAACAATAAACCCCATAGAGACGCTAAAGACGGCCCTGCTGTTATTGGCGCCGATGGAAGTAAGTATTATTATTTTAACGGCAAACAGCATAGAGACGCTAAAGACGGCCCTGCTGTTATTTGGGCCAATGGAACTAAAGAATACTGGTTTAACGGCAAACTCCATAGAGACGTCAAAGACGGTCCTGCTGTTATTTATGCCAATGGAAGGAAGGAATACTGGTTTAACGGCAAATGTCATAGAGACGCTCAAGACGGTCCTGCTGTTATTTGCGCCGATGGAAACAAGTATTATTATTTTAACGGTAAACGGCATAGAGACGCTAAAGATGGCCCTGCTTATATTGGCGCCGATGGAAGTAAGCAATACTGGTTTAACGGCAAACGTCATAGAGACTCTAAAGACGGCCCTGCTATTATTTACGCCGATGGAAGTAAGCAATACTGGTTTAACGGCAAAAGGATTTATCCGAAGGAAGAGTAATGAAATATAAACTTTATATTGAAAGTGGTAATTTTAATGCATTTGCGGTTTGAAAATTACGTAACTGATTGTATTTGACGTGGAGAGCAAATGGCGTCAATAAAATTAATAGGGTTGGTAAATGCAGCCAAAAATCATTCTTGACGGCCCTCAGCACAAGATGTTACAAGAATATAATCTAGCAAAATTCTTGTCTGGCTTATATTCTTTTTTAAAAGAAAGGGACATTATGTCTACCCAAGTAACTACTTCGTCAGTTCTCAATTCTTTGCTCGCGGACCTTACTCCGAAGCAAAAACAAGAACTATTAGATAATATGACCGTAGAGCAGAAAGAGGCACTGGGAAGCTCATTGAAAGAGCTTTCAGTTCCTGCTACTATTAATTTTGCAGTAAAAACCATTATTCCTACTGAAGGTTTTAAGCTGCCTGGGTCAAAAGATATTCATTTGGGAATGAATAAAAATAAACATCCTACATTTAAAATCTCTACTTTAAATAAGAAAGGAGAGTTGAAACGCGGAGGGCCCCGAGCAATTAGCGCTACTGACTTGGCAGTGCTGGTATGTAATCCGCACCATACTGCTGCTTTTTTGCTTGATAACATTGCGCAATTTGAGTTTACTCATGGTGAGTCAGAACAAGTTGCTGTAAAAACGGCTTTGAAGCGTATGCTTGGCCGTTAGTTTTTAAAATGCAAGGAGCGGGGGCTAATAAATTGCTCCTGCTACAATCCTATAAAATTAAATAACAAAGGAGAAAAGATGATTTGCATTGTAGTTGAAATTATCAATGGTAAAAAGCGTTTTTATCGATATTCTAATTGGGAAACAGCCGCTAATTATTGGGACGTTTTTCATAATCCTATTTTAAGAGGTTAGTTTAAGCAGGATTCTAAGAGCATTTTTAAAAAGCCTAAGTGGGCTGCCCCTGGTTATTAAAAAGACTTTACAAGGGCGCTAACAAGCACAGGGAGCAGTATTGAGCCAGTTATTTGAATATCAAATCGTGTATCCATGTAGATACTCAACTGAAACAGCTATTAAAGACATGGAGATAGATACAATTATTGCTATTTCTGACAAGGCAGCTCTTGATACAGTGTCTAAAGGAGCTAAAATTATATTTAAATGTCCTTTAAAAGGATAAACGAAAGAAGAAAAGATGGGAATTTATTCAAACGTTGGTATTGCAATTAAAAGACAGGCATTAAAAAATCGCCTGTTAGCATAAAAAGTTTTTTGAAAGACGCAGATGAGGAAATTGAATGCGAGCAGGGAAACTTGTTTGTTTTTGATAGTATCAAGTGGTACACAGATGAGCCCTCTATAACAAAATTTCTTAATGAATTAAATGCCCTAGGCAGTGAAAACTATTTGTTAGTAGAAGTTTGTTCTGAATATCCAAATTTAGACTATGTAGGCGAGGGTTCATGGAATGATAATCCTTTTGATTTAAATTATCAAATTAGTGCTGTTTTGGCTTATAGCTAAGAAAGGGATTTTGAAATTAAATAAAGGTAAGTAGCGGGGGTGGCGCTTGCGCTTCTTCTAGTTTTTGTAACTAAACAAAAAAGAGGTAGCGCGCGGCCTACCTCTTTTTATTTTTTGGGAATATCAAATGACAATTCAAGTTTTTGTAGATACTATTGCTAGGGAATTAAGTACTCAATTAAGCCCATCTAAAAATAAGGACAAAATGTGTGAAATTTGGGATTATATAAGGAGTGTATCGATATTGATTAAGTTCTTTCCTGAATCAGTACAATGGCTTAAGTATTATGATATTAAGCTTAATGATATTAAGTTCTTACTGAAATTGCAATCAATTAATGATTGTAATCTCTACTGGGATAGCACTGGTTTTAACCATGAGGGGAGGTTATGTGTTATTGAAGCAATTAAAAATGCTAATTTAAATACCGAATTAGCCCTCAAGTTTCTTTTTCCAAAAGATAATGCTTGGTCAGGTTATATTCAGGAGTTGGAAAATGTTTATAGTGTTAAAGTGGAAAATCCTTTAGACTCACTTGTTCATGATACGCTTAGTGAACAAGCGAGCAACATTAATAATGAAGGCATTCGGGCTCAAATACATTTTTTAAGAAAGGCTGGATGGTTAATTAATGATATTGAAAAAGCAATTAATTAAATTAATAATTTCATTATTTTTATTGGGCCCACCACCACATCATAAAGGGACCACCTACTAGTGGGATTAATACACTGGCCGATGAGAGAAGATAGAGTACTCCTATGTTTCTAGAATGACTAGACGTGATGATGGTAGCGTCTCTATCCCATCAACGAATTCAGAAAGAAAAAGAAATAATTTGCTTCGGCCACCCTATGAAATGACTATCAGGCTATATCCTACATTGATAATAACGGCATATGGCCATGAATTAGTGCATTTTATAAATGGGAAAAAGTTTAATGATACTGACCCTGACCATTCAAATGGAAACGGGCTTTGTGCTAAATAAAATGATGCCCTTACTTTAAGTATCTAGGGTGTTTAACAAAGGAAAAAAAGATGGCTAATACTTACTGTCAGTTTTCGTTTAAACCATTTGAAAAACTAACCCAGGCAGAAAAAGACTGGTTAAATAGGAGGTCTAAAGAGTTTATTGAATCTGATGAACCACCAGGGTTTATTATTGAAGTTAAAGACTCCTGTATTGTTTACACAGAGGAGTCTGGAGATCCTGACATTGCTGCTGAATTATGCAAAAACTTCTTAGCTCGATTTAGATTGGATAGTACAGTGTGGTTTGAATATGCTAATTTTTGTTCAGCACCTCGTGTTGGCCAATTTGGTGGTGGAGGCTATGTAGTTACGGCTAAAGATACGTTTATTATGTCTCCAGTAGCTATGATGGAAATGTTTTTAAAGAATGATCTTTCCTAAATATATTCACGATTGTAAAAAATGCAGTTTTCATGGGCATTATAAAGAGTTTGACCTATATAGCTGTGGGTCTTCTTTAATAGTTAGGCTCTCTAGTGAGGGCTCGGATTATATTACTTCTTCATTATCCTTTATTAAATCTTTATTAAAAGATGATAGAGTTTTGAATATGGAGGACAATGCCCTTGTTTGCCTTTTAGAACAGCAAGAATATAGGGCATTCGCCCTTATTTATATAAAATATAAAAAAGAAGGAGAGATAAAATGTTTGGTTTGATTATATGCTTAGGACTTTGTTTTATGGGCATGGTGGCCTTCGGGCTGTTAATGCACAGTGAATATCGCCAAAGCGTAGAAAAAGAAAAAGAATTAAATAAATATTTTAATAAAATTCAAATTCAAATTGATGATTGAATCATAGCAAGCATTATTTTAATGTTTGCAATTGATCCAATGACGGGTCAGCAAGGGAGCAAGGTATGAAGTTTAAATTGTTTAGTATGCTTATGTTTACAATGGTGTTTGCCATTGCGTGTGGCAATGAGTTTGAAGAAGAAAGTTCTGAAACTCAATTAGTTGATGTTGAAACCGAACAATATATTGAAGAGAGTGGCTTCACGGTTCAAAATATTGAAATGAGTGGTACTTTGCCTTTGGTTGGCGAAGTACAAGAAATTAATAGTGTTAATTTCGGAGAAACTGAAGCACGGGCTTATAGTCATCGTGTTGCATTTTATGGCACTAATGAAAGTGGTGCTTACATGGGCATGGTTGCTTTGAAAAACCTAAATACTGAGCCAGAAATTGTTTGGGTACGAGGTTGTTCTGGATTTACTACAGCCTGGGATTATGACAGTACAATGCCGCCTTCTTCAGATAGTACCATTAATTATAACTCTAATGGAGACTTGGTGGTTCAGTTTAAGGCTGATTTATCAGGAAGCAATCAAATGTCCGGGTTCTTCTTACTAGAACGCCAATAAAATAAAAAGGGGAGCGGTTTCCCGCTCCCCTTTTTAAGGAATACTATGTGTAAACATCATCTTAAAAACCTTCCCATGAACCTTTCTAAAGTAAATGTGCCTTTCGTTAGTGATTTTTTACCAGCAAATACGCATATACTAAAACAAGAGCAATTTATGATTTTAGAAGCATGCGAGCAAGCCATGCCTAAAATTAAAAGAAATATGAGGGAGTGGCCACTTTGCTCTTTAGGAGGAAAAGTAAACTTAGGAGTAGAAATAAACAAAGTTAATAGAGGTGAAAAAGTAATCCACCTTATTTGGAATTGTACCTGCCAGCAAACGGAGTAAATCATGGCTAAAAAGAAATTCTTTAGATTCGTAATGGAAGAACAAACGAGAGAAGATGGTTCTTCATATTATGGAGAAGTGTGTCAAGCTTATTTTCGTACTATTAAAAAGAAAGTTAAGCGAAAAAAAACTAAAAAGAAGCTAATTAAGCCTTCAAGATAAGGAACAAAATGAAGCCCACATCTGTTTTATTTTGCAGCAAGTGCATGAAGCCTTGCAGTATTCAGAGTTTAAATAATAAGGGAGAGTGTAATTTATGTACCAGGCCCCCGCCTCATTATAGTTTAGTTATAAGCGATAATATATTTAATACGGCCCAGGCATGCTTTAAATATAAAATGTGTATAATTAGCATTAATAGAATTAATACGATGGAATCTATTGCTGTCGTAACAGACTGCTCCGTTGAAACTTTAAATTCTTGGTTTTGTAGAAATCCATTATTAGTCGCAGAGCTTTTATATTGGACCCCTTTAACTAGAAAACAAGATATTGAAAGTGCTATTCAAAGAGGCAGCCAATTAGCTCATAGATTTATTTAATTTAAAAAGGGAACGATACATGGGTAAGAAGATTTCAGAAATCCCGCTTACAAAAAAACAACAAAAGATCGTAACGCAGAACTTAAAATGGGGTTATAAACTAGCTGTACAAGTAGCAAATAAAATTGGAGCATCCTTTGAATTAAGAGAGGACCTCATTCAGCAGTCTTTAGCAGGACTTATGCGAGCTTCTAAAGATTGGGACCCAGAAAAAGGGGCATTTACTACTCATAGCTGGTGGTGGTGTCGCGCTTATATGTGGAAAGTAATTGCCGCAAACGGCTCTCATGCTTTTGGAGTGCCAAAGTCATATATTAAAAGTGAGTCATACATTAAAAGGGGCCAGGCTGCCAAAAAATATGTTTTCTCCTTAGATGAGCCGATAGCCGGTGATATTGATTCAAAACATGAAATAATTGCAGACGAATTAAGCAGGAATATAGAAAAAAGATTTTTAGTCTTAGAGGAGTTTAATGAATTAAAAAATATTTTAACTAAAGCAGCTAAACGATTAAAAAGTAGCAGGGTTTCAAAGGTCGCTTTATCTATTATCAATCAGCGTCTTTTTGCTGAAACCCCTATTTCTAACAAGGAGCTGTCTATGAAGTTAGGAATTTCACGTCAGAGAATTGAACAAGTGCAAAAGATGTTATTTACAGAAGCCTCATTTGATGTTGAGCGCAAATTGGGACGTCCATTAAATTGGAATGGCCGTCTTTTTAATTAAGGAAATTAAAATGAAAATTGTAATCATGGCATTTGTCTTTGGTGCGGCCTTTATTAGTGGGTTTTTTACAAGTGAATATAAACATGAATTAAGTCGTGCTGCTGAGGAGGCGGTAACAGAGGCCGCAGTTCAAATTATTAATGAAGCCAACGAAGAGACCATTCTTACCTGTGAAGAACGGGCAAAGGCTAATGGTGCTTGTAAAAACGCAAGTGGTAAAGACTTTAGCAAGACTGTTTGCTCTGCTGAAGTATCTAAAAGGTGTGACCCCAATAATCCTAATTATTTAGGAAAATAAAAGAAAGAGAAAAAAGATGACTGTTTATCAAGAATTGATTTCCGCTGGCTTGAGTAAGGAGCTAGCTATTAAGGGCCTGATTAAACATATTGTAAATGAGCAGCCTGATTTAAATTTATTTCCTCAGTATATTATTGATGAAATAAATAATAATATCAAAAAACCAAGATGGCAAGAGACATCAATGACAAGAGTCATTGGGCATACTTTATTAGCAGCCGCTTATCAAGCTCATGCTGATAATGATATTAGCGGCGAAGCCCTAGTTACTATTAGTGACATAAAGAGATTTGTTGGCGAGATTTATAATGAAAAATATAAAACTGCATTAAAATGGCCTGCAGAGAACACATTATCATTATTGCTTTCTAATTTTAGAAATGGCAAGATCAGTGGGCTTCCTGCTATTATTACGAGGGGGCCGTTATATGTTACTACTAAAGAAAATAAAAGAGTACAGGCAATTTATGTAAGTCCGCGTGATTTCAATAATGATGTGGCTAATAAATTGCTGGAAGATGTTCCTTCTTGGGTGTGGAACCCTCAAGAGCGGGAATAGATAAAAGGCGAGTATCTTTAAAGATGCTCGCTTATGGGACAAAGTGAACTGAATCTTAGGTTTGATTCCTAAGTATCCCACCATCCTTACCTACTAGGATTATAGTAGGCTGTGCAGAATAGGCTGCACATAAATATAAGCGAGGAACCATGAAGGGTATTCTTTTTACAGTACTTAGTCATGAAAGAAATGATATTATTGCTGATTTGGCAGAAAGCTCGCCATTCCATGATGATACAAATGATGGTTATCAAGACCCTGAAGATACTATGCTAAGGGAGTATCAGCCTGGGGAAGAGGCTTCGTTGCCCTCTAACAACCCTCTTGAAGATGAAGAAACTGTTCGCATTATTAAAAGTGGAAGACGCGGTGACTCTTCTAAAATGCGAAAAAGAATGATTATTCAAAGCGGGCACCAATGTGGCTGGAAAATGAATGGGCAAATTGATTTTGTGGATGAAAATCAAGAAAAAAATAAATTACTTAATATGGAGAAACTTAAGAAAGAAAATGAGTTGCTTGAAAATAGTGGAGTAAGATGGCCGGATGCTCATAGGGACCGCCCTAGGCGCACCGTGCCAATGAATAGAATGGAACGCGCAATGGGTGTTGGTAAGCCAGTATCTAGTGAGCTAAGAGCAATCGCGGAAGGTATTGGGGCAGAGCCTACCTCTCTTATGTATCCTCGATGGATGCAAACTCTTAATAACAAAGACAAAGTAAAGGTTATGAGAGCGTGCAAGTCTCAAAATCGTACTGCTGCAGTATGGAACTTTGTTGTTGAGCAACTCAACCCTGTGGAGCAATTTCGCAGGAGCCGTCCTAAAATTACATTAGAAAATGTTTTAGATAAAGATGGAAACCCTAGAGTTATTAGACAATATAATGGCTCTCCTGGTTATCCAGTAGTTGAAACAATTAAAATGTCTCGTTATATTAGAAAAGGTAGTTCAAATATTCAATCAGGTCTTTCAGGGATTTGTCATCATGATGTTCCTCGTAGTGAGGGCTTTTTAGCTTCTAATGAATTTATGAACAAGGTTGAAGCAGGAGAGGACATCCCTGGAGTGCAAACTAAGTGCAATATTACAGGCATCAGCTTGCTGCACAAAAAAGAAAGGGGGCAGAAACACTGGGTACTTATGCCTACTTTTCAAGGCATGAGTATTCGTACCTTGAAAGTTGTTGTTGACGCCGGAGCTGTTGTTGCCGGATTAGTAAAAGGTAAAATTCAAGATGCTCCTGAATGTGTGTACGAAATTGCTAAAGATGGTGATGCTTGGGCTTTGTTTGCTGTGGTTACTGGAAATCCACGCTGGAAAGAGGTAGCTGAGGGAATGCTTAGAATGAGAGATAAACTTTATTTCGGGCTAACAGACCAAGAAGTAGACGAGAATATTAGAGAACGTAAACAAATGGAGCGTAGTCTTCGTCCATTTAGAAATGTAGGTTGATTATGCAACGCACTTTAATTTCCTCTACTTATAAAGATAGTATTCCTGATAGAGGAAAAATCTTAGCAGTAGATGGTGTTGTAGGAGTAGTTATTATGCTTGCTTATTGGGGCGGAGATAATAATAGATTTCCTGAAAATGTAAAACCAGAGTTTTATGTTGAATCTAAAGACCCTAATGGGGTTATTAAAATTGATATTGAGAATCTGACAGCCTTGATTGAACAACTTAGTATTGTGATTGGCAGAGAAATTGGGCAATTATCAGTTTCTAGTTTAAAGCCATTACGAATGTCTCTTAAAAGGGGAAAGAGACACAATGCTAAGCAAAATGGTTACGGCAAAGTACCCCCAGTGCATACTGAGTGGCGCTCTGCTGACCAAATGCTTACAATCGTTCCTCGTGGGTTTGAAATGGATCAAGAAGCAGGGCTTCTTTCAGGGCTCCACGCGGATTTAGTTGAATTGCTTAAAATTTAATTATTATTTAGGTAGCTTCATTTTGAACTGAAGCTACCAATTGTAATAATCAAAAAAGGAGGCTATATGAATATAAATTTTTCTGTCGCTTATGCTGATGGCCCCAAAAATAAAATAAAGACTGAGGTGGCTCGCAAGGTTCCTCAGTGGGAAAAAGAAGGTATTGAAGTGCCTCGTTATATGAGGCACCCTACTTGTCCATTTTGTGGGTTGATTGACCTTGGAAAAGATGCCCCTGTCCGGCCCAGTGAAATACATATGCTGGCTTGCGAAAAAAGAAGACTAGGGCCTAAACCCTATATTAGAATTGACGGAGTTATGACTTCCAAGATTGGAGTAGTTAAGGGAGAGGGTAGTTGTGATAGCTTGAGGTTCCCCGTAAGGCTAGTTCGCCCGATTGAGGACCCTGTCTTAGATAATGTCGGAAACCCTGTCTTAGATGAAGCTGGCAGGCCTGAGGTGGATAGAAGGTTTCTTTGTAGTTATAAGTGGAAAACGGCACAAGTTAATAATTGGGTATGGAACGGCACTGATTGGGTGCCCTGGTATGTATGGGGTAAAAGATGAGTTCTGGATTACAAGAGGCATTCTGTATCATAAATGATATTTTTGAATATGGATTTAAAGCCAGGGGAGTAGTGCATCTTGATGCAAAGTTTCATCATATGGATAAGAAGGTATTCAATAAGACTGGCACATATTTATTTTCAATTAATTTAACTATTAATAAGGTCAGGAACGTTCCTAATAAATTTATTTTAATTAATGCCTGTGCGAATATGACAACAGCCGGGGGAAATAAAATCAAAACTGAATACTATGATGTGCAAGACATACAACAGATGATAATTTTTTATGAAAATGTATTTTTTGGGCTACAATGATGAGTCCTGAGGGTGAGTTTTGAGATGGGTTTAATTTTAGTTAAAAAAGGGCAAAGGGCAGTAAAGTTCGGCCACTTAAATGTAGGTGATGTATTTGAACATAAAGGGATTTGGTATCAAAAAATCTTTATTACAAGAAGTAAAGATATGATTGAGGTTGTTATGTTAAATCTTAATTCTGGAATAGCAGGAGATATTGAGATCGCGAAGGAAGAACTAGTATTGCAGGCTTTAAAAGGTGAGGAGTTTCTTATTGGATAAAAAAAAGGAGGGGCCGGGCCCTCCTTTTTTAAAGTAAAATAAAAGTAAAATTATCTATTGAACCCTTCTCTAATCCACGAATTAATATTTGTGGCTGTGTAGTTGGAGGTCCAAGTGCCCTTGGCTTGCTCTAAAAGCTGTTCTATAAATGCTGAATAATCATTTTCTCCGCCCATTATTTCTTGATTATAACGAGCAACTGAGCGGCTTGGGTCAGCAAATGTAGTTTGTTGATAGTTATTATTAGCACCTAAGGTTCCAGCCCATTGCTCAGCAGGCAGCATGCTGCTATTAGCCATAATGGCTTGGTCTGCACTAAGAGTTTTCCAAATAGAGTTATTTTGCAAGGTAACATTTGTTGCATCCACTATATTTAAAATAAGTTCATCATCATTGCTTTCAATAATATTATCAGTTAAAATTATGTTTTCAGCATTTGCACCGTTAGCATTAATAGACAAGGTACCGCGCCAGTTATAGAATATATTATTACTGATAGTAAGATTATGGATTCCTCCGAAATTATTATCTAGTACCATTGGCACCGGAAATCCACTATTTGGATTATTAGCTACAATATTATTACTAATCAGAGAGGATTGGCCGGCATCAATATTTGCCAATCTGAAGCCCCATCCCCTAACATCCGTGGGGTTAATATTTTCACCATCCATAATTACATTATTCAAACAAGTAAGGGGAACCCCATTAGGGTTTGGTTCGTTTGCGTGTCCAGCAGATATAGAAATCCAAGTTTTTAGAAAAAGATTATCTTCGCATAGGCCGCCTTCTCTTAGTTGAATACCGTCACATCTTGAAACTATATTATTTCTAAATATAGTATTAGCCCCTACAGGGCCGCTTTGAAAATAACAAGCATGGTCAAAAATAGAACCTACGTCTCCTACTTCTGGAATGCTAGAGATTCTATCAAATAGATTTTCTTCTAAAAGTAGGTTATCTACATTAAAAGCATAAAATCCCTGGCAAAAACCGCTTAGACTATAGCAGTTAATAATGACGCACCTTCTCATAGTCATATTATTATGAGAAGAGTCTCCCATGTGCTGAAAAATAACACCTTGGGAATACCAGTTAAACCGGCATCCTTCAAGTAACAAGTTACTATGGTCTCCTAAGCTTGTGGCTTCAAAGCCTGCGTTATCGTTAAAGCTTTCGGCATTCGGATTATATCTCGGGCCATTAGGATTTCTAAAATCAGCTTCAAAATCTAAATCAGTTACAGCCAAATTGGGAACTCCCTGATTCCAGTTAATATAAAGCCCAGTAGAGGCACCAGAGAATATTTTAGGCCGAGGGTTACTTATATCTCCATAAGATGAAATAACTAATCTTTCTTCCGCACTTCGTCCGGCTCTATCTCCAATATAAATAGGTTCAAAAAACTCATCTCCTCTTTTAAGCAGCACATGGTCTGGCTGCCCTGCCCTTGTGAGGCTTAAGCCTGCTTGGATAGTTGCTTTGGCCTCATTTAGAGAAAGTCCTGAATTGTCATCATTGCCCTCTGATGAGGAAACATAAATAATTCTTGAATCATTAGATGGTGTTAATGTAGTCCAGCCATTCAACTCAGGCTGCGGTCCAGGAGGCTGCGGTACAGGCTCAGGCTGCGGTCCAGGAGGCTGCGGTACAGGCTCAGGCTGCGG
>Ga0114934_10001058_pt1 | contig 17947 bp, 15 predicted proteins | sample 4SBtaG_2_FD_99695 | JGI IMG/M metagenome (GOLD analysis project Ga0114934, IMG submission 99695) | Deep subsurface microbial communities from Kolumbo volcano to uncover new lineages of life (NeLLi) - 4SBTROV10_white metaG | ecosystem: Environmental > Aquatic > Marine > Volcanic ...
TGACAATGATTATAATTTGATGCCATTAGATTCCCTTGAATTATATGTAAAAACTAATAAACATTTGCCGGATATTCCTGCAATAGGTGAAGTGAATGAAGACGGTATAGACCTTGGTAATATGAATGCTAAACTTTTGAAAAAAGTTGAAGAACTAACGCTTTACCTAATACAACAACAAAAACAAATAGATTTACAAGCCACAGAAATACAAAAACTTAAAAATAAATAGTATGAAAACAACAAAATATATAATAGGCATCTTATTATTAAGCATGGCTATTATTTCTTGCAGAAAAAAGATACCTGAACCCGATACAATAGGATTTGGAATACCATCTAAATATACAAATAAATATATTTTAACTAACATAAATACTAAAATAACTCCGGACATAGATACTGTAAATTACAATGATTTTTATATAAATGTAAATCTATCCGGATATATGATAAGTGAAAATGTTGCCTTTACAGATGTAATAAATACCAATACTAATCCCTATATTCCTAATCCTATTGAACAAAAATATTTTATAAATAAAATAAGCAACATTGAGGTTACAACAAATATTTCATATAACGATAGTTTATTATATAACGATAATTTATTTATACCAAAATATTTAAATTTTTATAGCTACGATAAAAAAAGACAGTTAATAGAAAGAAACAACTTTTATGGTGAAGAACTTGGTTATACACCGTTAATGATAAAAATTAATATTCCGCCCGATACATCAAAGTGGGTATCGTTTACAGTAAAAATTACTGACGATAAAGATAATGTTTTTACATCTACTACCGACGAAATATTTATAACAAAATAACTATATTATGAAACGAATACTGGCAATCATATTATTATTATTATTATTTATTTCAGGGTTTTCACAATTGCCTTCGGAAATAGAAATGAAAACTGTAGCTGTGAACTTTTATAATTATTTACAAAAAACAAACATTAGTATAAACGATATAAAAATAAAAAAAAATCATTTTTTTAATGATGTATTAACTTATTCAACCATAGTTTTTAAGAATAACGATTGGGTAATAATTTCGGGCGACAAACAAGCTGACCCTATTTTAGCTTATTCTAAAGAAAAAAATTATTCCGATTTTATCCCGCCATCTGTAAAAGATTGGCTCTTGCAGTACGATTATTATGTTTACAATATAAAAAATGGTATAAAAGAAAAAGATGATGATAGTGTTGATTATACTGTATTGTGGAACGATTTATTGGTCAACAATTTGATAAAATATTCAACAAAGGCAACCATTCATGTTGCACCCTTACTAACAACAAAATGGGGGCAAAGCACTTCAAATACAGGAAACGATGAAAATGCTTATAATTATTATGCACCACCAGGCAAAGATAATAACGGAAATGATTGTAATCAACTACATGCTTTAGCAGGTTGTCCGGCTGTAGCATTAGGGCAAATATTAAGGTATTGGCAATATCCCAACTGCAGTATTTTCAATTGGACAAATATGCCAAATACATTAGATGTAAGCAATCCGAACTATGATATATATAAAAAAGAAATTGCTAATTTATTAAGAAATATTGCGGATAAAATGCAAGATTATATGGGCACTTCTTATAATTATTTTAAATGTACTAAGTCAGGGACAAATTCTGGCGAAGCAATATTATACCCATCTAAAAACAATTTTTATTATTCTAGTGCAACATTAATTAGTAAAAGTGATTATGGCACTAATGCTTGGAAAAATGAATTATGCTACGAGTTAGATCATAATAGACCAATATTATATATGGGGTTTAATAGTAGTAATAAGGGACATGCTTTTGTTTGCGATGGATGGGAAAAAGTTTTACTAGGTAAGAAATTCGATTTTAATTTTGGTTGGTTAGGAAACTATGATGGTTTTTATAGATTTACAAATCCTTATGGTTATTCGTATTATCAAAAAGCAATAATAAACATTTATCCTACCAAAAATTGCAATTCAAATTTAACTATTTATCAATCTGATAAATATTCACCTTTCACTAATATTAAATTTTATGCTCCCCAAGCCGGTACTATTTACAGTAGCCCGGCACCTATTGTTATAGCTGATAATGATGTAGTGCACTACAAAGCGTATAACGAAATAGTACTAGAAAATTTTGAAACCGAAGAAGGTGCTGATTTTGTTGCAGAAATAGTTCCTTGTCCGATGAATTGTGGTATTTACACAAATTATAAACTTAATTCAAAATCTTTAGAATTATTTACTGATATAAATAATGATGATGATAACATAAATATTTATCCAAATCCTGCAAATAATATACTTTATGTTGAAGGTGTTTTTGATAACTCTAATTTACAAATATATAATTTATTAGGAAGTTTAATAATAAGTAAGCAAATTACTCAAAACATTACAACAATGGATATTTCACAATTATCAAAAGGGATTTATATTGTAAAAATATTTTCTAATAATTATTCAACTTATTATCAACAAAAAATAATAAAACAATGAAACAAATAGTATTTTTAATCTTTGTGTTTGCTTTTAATATTGTCTTTTCACAAAGGGAAACACAAATAACAAAAGCTAATATTGTGCTAAGTTCCGGAAAGTTTTTTTCAAATTATCGTTATTATAAATATTATGATGGTTTAGAGAATATAAACCTTGCTATATCCAAAAAAATATCAAATAGATTTGGTTTATCAATAAATCAAAATTATGGTAGAATGTTCAATGAAAGAATAAACAATAGAGCTATTGTTTTCCATACAACAATAAACGTCAATGTTATTGCTATACAATATAAAAAATTTGATTTAAACTTATCCGTAGGAGGTGGTTTGCAACAGATACATAACAAATGCTTATATGATATTTATCCATTTGTAGAACATATATATGGTAGTAGCATAAATGCAAAAATGGCAATTAATTATCATTTAAATCAAAAAATAGCGTTGAATATTAATTACAATATGTATTATAGTTATTTATTTTTAGACAATAATAATTATATTCCACAAGATCCATATTATTACAAAACATTTTTTAGTGCAGTAAACATTGGTTTTTCTTACTCATTTGGGAAAAAAGAAAAAAAGTAGAAGAAGAAATAAACTTTCTTTCCTGAAACAATTGCCTACAAAAGAGGAAAAATTTCTTTGTTCCTTTAGAACTGGATTGTATTATTAAAATTATAACGGAAGCCCACCGACTAAAATTATCTCTATTGCAGTAATAACAGGCAATACAAGCAATTTTAACAAAAATGTATAGGCAAGATATCGTTTTTTAACAAATATTTTTTTGATGTACGAAAAAAATTATATCTTGCGAAAAATTTTAAAATCAAGAAGTTATGTAGGTAAGAAATTTTAAACGACATAGCTTTATATTTAGCTGTAAAACAGATGGATAGGTGTGTATTTTTAGAAAATTTGATAAACTTCCGTTACAATAAGTTAACTCAAAAAGAGTTATGGTTTGATCAGGATACTGTAATATATAGTGACCCTACAAAATTATCTTATAGATTTAAATCACATGAATAGAAACACTTTATTATTTTTAATTACTTTTTTGGCATTGACAGCCTGTACTAAATATGACGAAGGTCCAAAGATTTCTTTGCGCCGCGATTATAAAAAGTTTTTGGGAACCTGGCATATCGATAAGTTTTATGTCAACGGTATAGATTCTACGGCATCATTTAAGAAAGAATATGGCGATAGTCTGTATTTTAAATATTATATGAAAAGCAAAGAAGTTGATTATCAGGAAAGAGCTAATGATATTTATTTGTTTAAAAAAGTTAATGAGGTTGTTTATTATTTTAAATATTATTATTTAATGAATTCATCTAATGAATTTAGAATTTGTAATAAAGATGAAGCTTACTCAATAGCTTTGACAACTAATGTAATCTTAGGGGTACCTGGAACTTGTGTTATATGGAAAATAAAACGACTAACAAAAAAAGAAATGAATATGGAGGCAGTAGATAATTCAAATGTTCTTTATAGATTAGAAATGACTAAGGTATTGGATAATGGCCATATACTTACATTAAACTAAAAAGAGGGATAAAGATGAAATATAAAATAGTATTATTATTTTTTATGTTAATTTTATTATTCATATTAAATTTTAGTTGTCATAAAACAGAAACTATATGTTCACTACCAAATGAAAGTGAACTTGCTGCTATGAAAGCCAAGTGGTTACATTATCATGCAGGGGATACCCTGAAATTAATTTCTAATAGAGGTGATACCAATATTTATTATTGTGAAAATATAAACTCTTGGGCAGAAGAAGATAAGAATAATACATATCACGATGGAGTTTGTTGCTATGTTTATTCTACAAGATTTAGTAGCGATTTTAATCAATATAACTTTTTGTCTTATGAGTTTTTTAAAAATGGAGTTGGAATATTTTGTCAGTTTGATTTGAAATCAAATAATACAATTTTTTCCTTTGATAATAGTTATTCAAATGTAATATATATGGATAGTATTACAATTAACAATAATTTTTTTAATGAAATATATAAAATTCATGATTTTAAAGATGTGAATTATGATATTTATTATTCTCCTTCTGCCGGTTTAATAAAATTATCCATAGCCAATGACAGTTTGTATTTTATGCCGGAAGAATATTGGTAAGTTGAATACAAAATGATAATACTCCCCCCTACCGCAAGCGTCCTCGCTTGTGACAAGTAAAAAAACTGAGATAATTGAGCATCAATTTGCTAATAACTATTCGAAAAATTTTGTATTATTGTCGCTATAAAAAATGGGATTAACCGGACATATCGATATTTTATCTTCACTATTCAAGCAGTGGGCTGAGAACGAAAAAATATCAGCCATTTACCCATTACCAATTTCCGGTTCTCAACGACAATACTTTAGAATTGAAGCCGGCAAAAAAACAGCAATCGGCTGTTTTAATGACGACATTACCGAAAATGAAGCATTTTTTCATTTTTCTGAACAATTTTTTAAAGCTCATCTACCGGTACCTCAAATATACAGAATTCATCCTGATAAACAACATTACATACTTCAAGACTTAGGAAATGAAACACTTTTCTCTATGCTTTCGGAAGCACAAGATTTTCATAGGGAAATTCTACCATTCTACAAAACAGCAATCTTGCAACTGATACAATTCCAAACCAAAGGAAAAGACATAATTAATTTCTCAAAGGCGTATCCTCGTGAAGCATTCGATCGTCAATCCATTTTATGGGATTTATCATATTTTAAATATTATTGGATAAAATTTTTAGAATTACCCTTCAACGAGCAATTATTAGAAAATGATTTTCATTCATTTGCCGATTATCTAACACAAATTCCTCACCACTATTTCTTGTACCGTGATTTTCAATCACGCAATATTATGGTTCACAACAACAACCTATATTTTATTGACTATCAGGGTGGGAGAAAAGGTGCTTTGTATTACGATTTGGCCTCATTACTCTATGACTCCAAAGCCAATCTTTCGGAAGCTACGCGTGAAGAATTACTAAACTTTTATATAACAAATATAAAAAATTTAATCCCGTCAATCGAAACTAATAAATTCAAAGACGAATTTTACAGTTATGCCTTAATTCGTGTTCTTCAGGCTTTTGGAGCTTATGGATTTCGCGGCATTCACGAACAAAAAATTCATTTTCTAAAAAGCATTCCTTTTGCCATTAATAATTTAACGGAAATATTAGAAAAGGGAGATTTTCCATTCTCTGCGCCACACCTTTTTGATGTTCTTACCTCAATGCTCAAAAGCAATCAATGGGAAAAACACGCTGTTTACGAAACTACTGACACAAAATTACACATCTATATTACGAGTTTTTCTTACCGTAAACAACTCCCCTTTGATGTATCAGGAAACGGTGGCGGTTTTGTTTTTGACTGTCGCACCTTACCAAATCCGGGACGCATTGACAGGTATAAATCCCTTACGGGACAAGACCTGCCTGTCATAAAATATTTAGAGCCTCAATGGGCGGTAAAAAATTATTTAGAAAATGTCATCTCGCTTGTAGATAGTGGTATTGACAATTATCTAAAACGCAATTTTTCAAACCTAATGGTTAATTTTGGATGCACCGGCGGACAACATCGTTCAGTTTTCTGTGCGGAACAATTATATTTGCATTTGAAAAAAAAATACGAAAATAAAATTAAAATATCGCTATTTCACAGAGAACTAAAAAAATCTAAACTTCAATAAATTCATAAACTAATTGAAAGCATTTATATTGGCAGCGGGAATTGGAAGCAGGTTGTTACCCTTAACAAAGGATACACCCAAAGCACTCATAAAAATTCAAGGTATCCCCATGATTGACATAATCATAAAGCGACTTATTAAATATAATTTTAACCATATTATTATTAATCTACATTATTTAGGAAAACAAATTGAAGACTATTGTCACACCCAAAATAATTTTGGTATCACTATTGACTTCATTTATGAAGAGAAATTATTGGATACCGGTGGTGCTATAAAAAATGCGGCGCCCTTACTCAAAGATTCCGAACCTGTTTTATTGCATAATGTAGATGCACTCTCCGATATTAATTTTCAAGAATTTATTAAATATCATTACCTTAAAAATGCAGAAGTTTCATTGGCTGTCCAAAATCGTAAAACTGATCGCTACTTTCTATTCGACACAACAAATCGTCTGCTTGGTTGGAAAAACATTAAAACCAATGAAATTATCTTACAGCATTTAGCCAAAGGAAAAATTTCTCCGCTAGCATTTAGTGGCATACATCTTCTAAATCAAAATGTTATAGAACACATAAATAAACAGGAAGCATCTGTTTTCTCCATCTCTAAATATTACATCAAATATTGTAAAGACTGGGTTATCAATGGGTATTTTCATAACGATTCATTTTTTATGGATCTCGGTAAACATGAAAACTTAAAGTTTGCCGAATATCTTGATATGAATAAATTTTTATAATATTGTAACTTTCTTACGCTATAATCGTTTGGAAATATTAATCATAAAAAGTAAATCTAATGAAATTAATTAAATTTTTCAGTTTTGCCATTTTGGCAATGCTCCTTCAACCTGTTTGGGCACAAAACAATTTTAAGATGACGGATCCGTTACCTGTTGATCCAAATGTGATTACCGGGAAATTAGACAATGGTATTACCTATTATGTTCGTCACAATAGCGAGCCCAAAAACCGGGCAGAATTAGCCCTTGTTGTTAACGCCGGTTCTGTATTAGAAAACGATGATCAACGGGGACTAGCGCACATGTGTGAACACATGGCATTCAACGGCACTAAAAATTTTCCAAAGCATGCATTAATAGAGTATTTGGAATCTATCGGTATGAAATTCGGAGCCGATGTGAATGCTTACACATCATTTGATGAAACAGTATATACGATTGAAGTACCATTAGATACAACAGCCTATCTTGACAAAGGACTACAAGTACTTGACGACTGGGCTTGCAATGTATCATACGAAGGTGTAGAAATTGATAATGAACGCGGTGTTATTCATGAAGAATGGCGTCTTGGCAGAGGCGCACAAGACCGGCTTACCCGGGCTACCTTTCCTACTATTTTATATAATTCGAAATATGCTAAGCGTATTCCAATAGGCGATACCGCTATTTTTGACCACTGTTCTTACGACAAATTGCGTAATTTTTACAAAGATTGGTACCGTCCCGATTTAGAAGCAGTTATTGTTGTTGGCGATTTTGATGCACAAAAGGTAGCTAATAAGGTAAAAGAAATGTTAGCAAAAATTCCTAAAAGAACAAAAGAAAAACCAAGAGTTTATCCGGAGATTCCAGACCATCAGCAAACGCTGGTAAAAGTAGCTACAGATAAAGAAGCCCCTAGTTCAGTTGTGGAAATCTTTTACAAGCACGACATGAAAACCATTAAAACTTATGCTGACTATAAAGCATCCATTGCTGAACAGCTTTTCACAGGAATGCTCAACCAACGACTCAGTGAAATCACGATGAAACCCGATGCACCTTTTGCTTACGGCATGAGTGTTTACACCCATTTTCTAGGCAAAAAAGATGCTTATATCTCCTTTGCTATGGCTAAAAACGATAAAATAAAAGAAACGGTAAAAACACTATTGGAAGAAAATGAACGCATTAAACAACATGGCTTTACTGATACAGAATTTCAGCGGGAAAAGAAAGCATATATGAAAAATATAGAAAAAACATATAATGAAAGAAACAAACTTAACTCCAAACAATTTGTAAACGAATATCACCAAAATTTTGGCGTTACCCACCAGCCTATTCCTGGCATCAAAACAGAATACAACTTAACGCAAAAATTTTTACCCGAAATTACACTCGATGAAGTTAATAAATTAATAAATGAATGGATTACTGACAAGAATATGGTAATAATTGTTCAAGCTCCTGAGAAAAAAGATGTCGTACTTCCAACCGAAGCTGGAATAAAAAAATTGGTAGTTACCGTAAAAAATGAAAAACTGGAAGGCTATAAAGACAATACACTAAATAAACCGCTGATAGCTGACAAAATTACACCGGGAAAAGTTGAGAAAAAAACAAAAGATAAAACTTTGGGAACAACTACATGGACACTTAGTAACGGTATAAAAGTAGTACTAAAACCCACGGATTTTAAAGATGACGAAATTAGAATGAAAGCATACAGTTGGGGCGGATACTCATTGTATCCATTAAAAGATAATTTCTCTGCCCGTTATTGTACTGATGTCATAAACGAAAGTGGATTAGGGGATTACAACAATGTAGATTTAAAAAAATACTTGGCCGATAAAACCGCTAATGTAAGTACTTATATTAGTACAAATACTGAAGGACTATCCGGCACATCATCAGTTAAAGATTTTGAGACCATGCTTCAACTCACCTACTTATACTTTACGCATCCCCGCTATGACAAAGAAGCATACGATGCCTATATTGCACGAATGAAAAGTATGCTTGAAAATCAAAGTGCCGACCCACAAAGTGTATGGCGCGACAGTATCGGCGCAGCTATGAACGAAAGCAGTCCTTACAAACGGGTACTTTCAATTGATAATCTGGAAAAAATTGATTACAAACGCTTAAATAGCATCTTCCGTGAACGCTTTGAAGACCCTGCTTCTTTCACATTTTTCTTTGATGGTAACATTGATGAAAAAACAGCTAAACCATTAATAGAAAAATATTTGGGTGGGCTTCCTGCCGACAAAAAAACGGAGAAATATAAAGACTTAGGTATTCGTTTCCCGAAAACAATCGTCGATAAACCGGTAGTAAAAGGAACCGAGGACAAAAGCTTAGTTTATATGATTTTCCCGGGAACTTTCACCGACAATTTGGAAAATAGAATCTTTATTCAAGCAGTTTCCAATATCTTGACTGACAAGCTATTAGATGAAATCCGTGAAAAGGAAGCTATAACATATAGCATTTCAGCCAATCCGATGTATAAAGATTTCCCCGTTCAAGAATATGGCATTGGTATCTTTTACAGTGCTGCCCCCTCCAATGTCCCAAAGGTAAAAAATCAAATTCTTGAAATCATCAAAAAATTTCAAACAGATGGCATTACGGATGATGATTTAAATAAAACCATTGAGAAAGCTAAACGGAAACATGAAGTTGAGATGCGAAAGAACAAATATTGGCTTAACCAATTGGTTTGGTTAGATCAAATGCAAACAAAACCGGAATTTGTTAATGATTTTGATAAGGTTATTAAAAAAATGAATAAAACGACTATTCAAGAAGCTTTCAAAAAATACTATCATACTGACAATTATGTTAATGTTTGGTTAAAACCGGAAATTAAAAAATAACAGAATCAAAACTTTAAACTATCCTATAATACTTGTATGCCTCCGTCAGGTGTTTTTATACTAAACCGCTATTAAGATGCTGATTAAGAAAATAAATTATTTTTGTTTTGTTTTTTGAAGAAAAATAGGGCAAAAAGAAATGTTTTATTTTTAGTAGCTTGATGGCGCTTTAATATAAGTCGGCATTTGCCGGCTTTTTATTGCTTATTGATAGCGAAGTATTTTATAATATCCACATTTATATATATATTTTAAATTTTGTAATTAATTTAGCAGAATCAAATTAATACAAAATTGTTATGGTAGAATTTAAATATCAAAATCCTTTTCCTGTTGGTAAAGACACCACAGAATATGAGTTATTGACTACTGACTTCGTTTCAACCGTTGAAGTTGATGGTCGAAAAATATTAAAAATTGATCCAAAAGGATTGGAATTTTTAGTAGAAAAGGCAGTTCACAATGTTTCATTTTTTTTGCGTTCTGCACATTTAGAAAAGTTAGCAAAAATTTTAGATGACCCGGAAGCATCAGATAACGAAAAATTTGTTGCATACACTCTACTGCAAAATTCAGTAACGGCTGCAGAAGGTGTTCTGCCCACATGTCAAGATACCGGAACAGCTATTATCACTGGGAAAAAAGGTGAAGATGTTTATACCGGTGTTGACGATGCGGAATATTTTGCCAAAGGTGTTTTTAATACTTACCAAAAAGATAATTTACGCCTTTCGCAAATTGCACCTTTAAGCATGTTTGAAGAAAAGAATACCTTTACTAACTTACCGGCACAAATAGAAATATATAGTAAACCCGGAAATTCATACGACTTTTTAATTGTTACCAAAGGGGGTGGATCTGCTAATAAATCATACCTCTACCAAAAAACAAAAGCATTGCTTAATGAAGAGAATTTAGATGCATTTATCCGCGAAAAATTACAAGAAATAGGCACTGCCGCTTGTCCCCCTTATCATTTAGCAATTGTTATTGGTGGCACCTCAGCAGAAATGACTCTAAAAGTTGTTAAACTTGCTTCTGCCGGATATTACGATAATTTACCGACTACCGGCAATGAATTAGGTAGAGCTTTTCGTGATTTAGAATGGGAAAAACGCGTATTGAAAATTGCTCAGGAATCCGGTATCGGGGCTCAATTTGGTGGAAAATATTTTGCTCATGATGTGCGAGTCATTCGTTTATCCCGACATGCTGCTTCTAATCCGGTGGGTTTAGGTGTTAGCTGTAGTGCTGATCGTAATATTAAAGCAAAGATTACCAATGATGGTATCTTTATTGAAAAAATGGAAAAAAATCCTGCACGATTACTACCGGCAGAAGAACCAAAATTAGCGCCGGCTGTTGAGATAAATTTAAATCAACCCATGGAAAACATCTTAGCTGAGTTAACTAAACACCCTGTTAAAACACGGCTAAGTTTAACCGGCACACTGATAGTGGCGCGTGATATGGCACATGCCAAAATTAAAGAAATGTTAGATAATGGTGAGCCCATGCCCGATTATTTCAAAAATCATCCTATTTATTATGCAGGACCTGCAAAAAAACCGGACAATATGCCTTCAGGAAGTTTTGGACCAACAACAGCCAGCAGAATGGATCCGTATGTAGGACTGTTTCAATCACATGGCGGTAGCATGATTATGTTAGCAAAAGGTAATCGTTCGCCACAGGTCAAAGAAGCTTGTCAGAAATACGGTGGATTTTATCTTGGCTCTATTGGTGGCCCGGCAGCTATTTTGGCAAAAGCCAGTATTAAATCGGTAGAAATAGTTGCTTTCCCTGAATTTGGTATGGAAGCTATCCGTAAGATTGAAGTTAAAAACTTTCCTGCTTTCATTATGACTGATGATAAAGGCAATGATTTTTTCGAACAAATAAATAATTCGAACAAATAAAAATAAAAAGGCTATTTCGTTACAAGCCCTTAAAGACTAATAAAAAACCCCATCATTATGATGGGGTTTTTTTATAATCCTTTTAAAAGAAATTTTGTTAGCGATTTACTATTATTTCTGAATATTGGGCAATTCCAAACCATAACTTTTTTTCTTGTCTTCCGCTTTAAGCAGGAATCCGAAAATAACGGATAATACGCCTAGCAAGACAAAAATGAGAATATCATTTTCATAGTCATAGGTGATGTTTAATTTTTCATTTTCAACGATGGGATAGGTTGATTGCTTAAACACTTTTGCCAAAGCCAGGAGCGTAGCCCTGTTTCCGTCTTTTAAATTAAAGTTACTGGCAGCATTCATGTTGGAAGCAACAATGCTACTTTGCAATGTAGTCTTATTGATATCTTTTTCAGGTGTAGGCGTGTAGAAAGTGTTTTGTACAATAGAGTCAACAACCCATCCTGTAGCCTTATCAATAGCAATTTTCAAGTCCTTTTTGTTATAATTAATTTGATTAGTTGCCAATGTTTTGTGAAAACTCTGCTCAATGGATGATTTTATCAGCATTTTATTTGGGGAAACACTGGGGTTCGATACACTTAAAACATAACCAAGCACCATCGGTATAATCATTAAGCCGATATTCTGTGTATAAAAAATTACTGCATACGCTGTTCCTAATTTCTTTTCAGGGATAATTTTTGGTACTGAAGGCCACATAGCAGAAGGGACCAATGAAAAAGCTATTCCTAAAATGATAACCATAATAGCAGCAAAGAACCAGTTGTCAAGGAATGGTACAGCTAAGAAACTATGAACAATAAGCAACAAAACAGCACCAATGATCATGATGGTTGACCCTTTTCCTTTTCTGTCATATATACTTCCAAAAAGTGGAGTTAAGATGATGGTTCCGGCAGGAAGCAACGCCGGAATATATCCGGCAAACTTCGTTGCCACATGATATTTATTGATAATAAAATCCGGTGCAAAAAATAAGAATGGAAATACGGCTCCGTAAAATAACACACAAAGAATGGCAATATACCAGAAAGCTTTATTATTGATAATAGAAAGAATATCTTTTACGCGAAAAGGTTCCTCTTCTTCAACTTCAATATTTGCTTCAGATTTATCCAACTTAATATCCATGAAAATATAGGTAATAAAAGCAATAAGGCCTATCAGCATGAGAACGAAAGCTAATAGGATAGGCGTACTGTAAGTATAATTGATAGCTAACGGCAATGAAATAGCCAGGGCCAAGGCAGTACCCAAACGGGCAATGGACATCTGGAGTCCCATGGCAAGTGCTAATTCTTTGCCTTTGAACCATTTCACAATGGCCTTGGAAATCGTTATTCCCGTCGCTTCACTTCCTACACCAAAAATAGAAAACCCAAGACAGGACATGAAAACTTGCATAGAAAGTTTTCCAATGAAAGGTAATGTTACATGCATGGCCAACATGTGGGCAGGCATGGCCGTCATGGCCCAATAGTTCAACGCCGTTCCAATAGCCATCAAAAATGTAGCGCCTAAACCAGTTATTCTAATCCCCAATTTATCAAGTATCAAACCGCTGAAAATCAACATCAGAAGCCAAACATTGAACCATGCGTAAGAACCGGTATAATATCCAATATCTTTACTGGTCCAGCCTAACGCTGTTTCTAAGATCGGTTTAACTGAGGAACCTGCATAGTTAAAGTAATACGCCCCAAACATGGACATGGAAACTACAAACATGGCCGTCCATCTTGCACTTTTAGAATCTCTTAAACTTTTTACAATTTTCTCCATAATTTTTTAAATTACAATTTTTTGTTTATATAACGATACTTGATGCGAATCGTTACATGCGGTTAATAATTCTTTGATTGATTTGTTGAAAATCGGATGTATAAAATCCGGATTAATTTCATTCATAGGTATCAGTACAAATTTCCGTTCATGCAAAAAAGGATGTGGCACTACCAAATCGGAAGAATTAATAATGCGGTCACCATAAAATAAAATATCCAAGTCAATAACTCTTGATTTGTAGTTTACAGAATGAGCATTTGTTTTCCTTCCGTGAATTTGTTCAAAATCTTTTAATTTCAATAAAAGAGAATGTGGGTCTAAATCTGTTTCAACTTCAATTACCTGATTAAGGAACCAATTATCAGAGTCCATCATCCATGGTTCGGTTTCATATAGAGCAGATTCATTTACAATATAGCCAACCTGCTGAAAAATAAATTGTTGTGATAAAAAGATAGCATTTCTTCTATCCCCAAGATTTGAACCTAATTGAATAAAAATTCTCATTAAATAAAATAAAGTGGGGCAAATATAATTATATTTGTAACATAATTAATTCTTATTCGTTTTTTTGTTAAATAATTTAAACTAATTTATCATGAAATCTTTCCTGAAATATGTATTGGCCTCAATGGTTGGCTTCTTATTAATTGGCATTGTTCTATTTTTTATCTTTGTAGGTACCATTGCCTCTATCGCTTCTTTCGCAGATAAAAAACCGCCAAAAGTAAAAACAAATTCTGTGCTTTATATGGATTTTCAACAACCTATCACTGATAGAAAAATGGATAATCCTTTAGCTAATTTTAATTTCTCTAATCCTGTAAGTTCTTTAAAAAACCAACCCATTCAATTTTTTGATTTTATTCGCCACATTAATAAAGCAAAAAATGATCCTAATATCAAAGGTATTTACATTGAGTTAAAAAATTTGAAAATAGGGTTAGCCAATCTTGAAGAAATCAGAAAAGCACTGATTGATTTTAAGACCTCGGGAAAGTTTATCATTATCCATGCTGATGTTTATTCCCAGTTAGGTTATTATTTAGCGACGGTAGCCAATAAAATCTATTTGACACCTGAAGGCGATGTTAACTTTTACGGACTAAACGGACAAATTATGTTCTACAAAGGGTTATTGGGTAAATTAAATATAGAACCGGAAGTTATTCGTCACGGCAAATTTAAAAGTGCTGTAGAACCATTTATCCTTGATAAGATGAGTAAGTCTAATTATTTGCAAACCAAAACCTATGTGTCTTCAATTTGGACTAATATTTTAGATGGAGTCTCAAAAGCTCGTCATATTTCTGTTGACTCACTCAACAGTTTGGCCGATGCTTATGCTATAAATGGTGCTGAAAATGCCTTAAAATATCATTTTGTGGACGGGCTGAAATTCCACGATGAAATAATTGCTGAATTAAAAGATTCTCTTCACATAGCCCATGGAGACAATTTAAATAAAATTAGCATGAGCGATTATGTTAAATTACCATTAAATATTCAAATTACCAAAGATAAGATTGCCATTATTTATGCTTCCGGTGAAATTAAAATGGGTCAAAGCGATGAAAAAACGATTGGTTCTGAAGGATTGGCAAAACAAATCCAAATAGCCCGTCAGGATTCCAGTGTAAAAGCCGTTGTTATACGGGTCAATTCTCCCGGCGGCAGTGCTTTGGCGTCAGAAATCATTTGGCGCGAAATGATTTTAACAAAAAAAGTGAAACCTGTTATTGTCTCTATGGGTGATGTTGCAGCATCAGGCGGCTATTACATTTCTTGTCCGGCAAATTATATTCTTGCAGACAAAACCACTATTACAGGCTCTATAGGCGTTTTCGGTCTTTTATGGAACGCCCAAAAGTTTTTCAATGATAAGTTAGGTATTACAATTGATGGTTACAAAACCAATGAACATGCTGACCTTGGCACTATGTACCGTCCAATGACTGCAACAGAAAAAGCAATAATGCAAAATATGGTAGAAAAAACTTATCACACTTTTATTTCGCATGTAGCTGACGGAAGAGGCATAAGTATTGCGGATGTTGACAGTATCGGACAGGGGCGTGTATGGACCGGCGACGATGCTAAAGGCATCAAATTGGTGGACGAATACGGCGGACTGGAAAAAGCACTTAAAATAGCTGCTGAAAAAGCCGGATTGAAAAAATACAGAATTATAGAATTACCTAAACCGGCTGATTTATGGGAAAGTCTTTTAGACCTTGAAACTACTAAAACAAAAATCTTAGACAGCTATACCGATAATCTATATTCCCAATTTAAGGAAATGAAATCACTAACCCAAAGACAGGGGATAATGACGCTGATGCCTTTTACTATAAAATTTGAATAAGGAATATTTATTTAAGGATAAACAAAAAAAAGCTCACATAAGTGAGCTTTTTTTTTAACCCGGAACACGCATTATAAAATCTATTATGATGTTTTAATACATAATTCGTGTTAAAAGGTTCTTAGTTTTTGTGAAAATATGGTTGAAAACTTATTCGGAGATATGTTAATGATGGATAAAAATGCGTATTTTTGCAAAAACATTATTTATGGCTTCCAAACGAGAAATAAAAAAAGAAGTAAATTTCCTTTTTGAGGAAATGATTGCCGATGCAATTATGATACGGGAAATTAAAAAAAATCAGGAACAACAAAAACCGGTTGAGTCTCTGATTATGAAATCTATTGATAAACATGAAGAATTAATAATTCGGATTAATCATTTTGAAATCCGTGATGAAAAACAATCAGTTAAACAATATTTTAATACTGTTGCCAAAGAAGCGATTGATTTTTTTGACGATACATATAAACAACTAAACGATATTATTCAAGTAAAATAAATGCAACGAGACGACGATTTCCAACCCGCTTCTAATCCGGAGATTGCTTCGCTGGTTAAGCGATATGAAATGATGATATTTCGGTCTGAAAATGCTTTCTTCGACATGGAAGAATTTTTGGATATTATATCGTATTACACAGATAATCACCAATATAACAAAGCACTCCAAGTAACCTCCATAGCAGAGAAGCAATATCCTTTTTCTACCGATATTTTATTACTGAAAGCCAATGTGCTTTTTAAAAAAGATAAAAAAAAGGAAGCATTAAATATTTTTAAAAAAATTGAACCATTAGACACCCAAAATCCGGAATTATATTTTCTTAAGGGTAATATTCTCATTAGCTTAGGACAAATTAAAGAAGGCATACACAACTACAAAAAATCCATAGCCGTTTTGGATGAAGATAAGGATACTTTATTATTTTCAATATCAGAATATTTAATGTATAAAGAGCTTTACAACGAAGCATTAGAATTTCTTGAACAACTTATTGAAATGGGATATGACGATGATGATGTGTTAAATGATATTGCATTGTGCTACGAAAAAACAGGAAATAACAAGAAAAGTGTGTTATACATGACACAGTTACTTGATATCGACCCATTTGACGAAATGCTCTGGAACCATTTAGGGGATTTATATCTAAAAGAAAACAATCATGATATGGCGTTAGAAGCTTACTTTTTTGCTTTTGCCATAAACGATGAAGCTTACGAATCTATAGAACATATTGCAGAAATTTTTCAACAAAAAGGCGATAAAATAAATGCGCTAAAATATTATAATTTCTTGCTGTCAAAACATCCTAAAGAAATACAGTATCAGTTAGAAATTGCCACCATGTATCTTCAATCAAATGATTTTGATAAAGCAAAAGAATACTACTTAGCTATATTGGATAATACCCCAAAAAATCCCGATGCTTTTTATGGTATTGCTCAAATTGAATTAAAAAAACAAAATTTCAACAAAGCACTGGACATGATTTATGTCGCACTACTTTATGACAAAGATAATCCTGCCTATTATAATCTTCGGGGACATATCCGATTGGCTCTAAACCAAAAAGAAAAAGCATTAGACGATTTTGAAAAAAGTTGTCGTTATTCCGAGAATAATAGCAAATTCTGTTATGATTATTTATCTGTTTTAGTAGAAACAGAATTTGCCGACATGGTAGATTTACTGTCATCACTATTAAATTCCACTAAAATAGAAACAAAGAAAATCATTGTAGATTTTTTAATCCAGAATAATATTTTTGACTTAGATGACAATAAAGAACTTGATTTAAATAGTATGACAAAAATTCTGATTAGCAAACTGTTATCAGACAAGAACAACAATTAATCTTACAAGAAAAAGGAAAATATGAAATTGCCATGAGCAATAAATAACACACCAACCAACCAAGAATGAATATAATTATAAATTTTAAATGTTGAATTTTGAATGAAAAAAGAA
>Ga0114934_10001061_pt1 | contig 17883 bp, 17 predicted proteins | sample 4SBtaG_2_FD_99695 | JGI IMG/M metagenome (GOLD analysis project Ga0114934, IMG submission 99695) | Deep subsurface microbial communities from Kolumbo volcano to uncover new lineages of life (NeLLi) - 4SBTROV10_white metaG | ecosystem: Environmental > Aquatic > Marine > Volcanic ...
GCGTATCAAATCACCCCAATCTGCTGCCGTGTTTGTAAATCCCCATGCCACATAAGTATTGCTTCCCGTAACTAAAAAGGGTGCCCCGGGGAGTGACAACCCCGACATATTTAATTCTCCATCAGTCGTTTTAAGATTTAAACGGTACCAAGTATTAGGAACTCTAAGTCCTAAATGCATATCATTAGCGAGCATTGCAGACCCAGTGGTTGTGAGCTGACCCGCGACACTCCAATTATTGCTTCCGATATCGCCCCAATGATCCTGTTGTGTAATCTCAAGTCTTTTCAATAATTGAATTTTCACTTTTTGGTCAAATTGAGATGAAATTAATGGCTTTTGAAACATCTTATTCTGATTTGAGATCTTGTCTATTTTTTCTCTCTCTAAGGGGGCATCCCATTTAGAATCCCTTTGTAACAATAAGTGACTCAATTCAGGGGATAGGGATCGTTCAATTAAATCGGATTGCCATTCATTAATATCATTAGCAGACTGAAGGGTAAAATACATACTGTAATTGACCAATAAACTATCTTCTGCTTGCCATTTTTTTGGAGTAACGCCCAATAAATAATATTCAAACGGTTTTTTAGATAACCTTTTTAAACCGCTATTAACACCCTGAGTGTATGCTTTAAGTATAGACTTCTCATCATCTGAGAGTTTTTCCACAAAATGGTGCGCTTTATTTCTAAAACGATGGACTCGACTTTGTTTATCGACTGCAACTAGTTTTTCGCCTAAGATTTCTGCTAATTCTCCAGCAGCCCTCCTGCGCATAAGGTCCATTTGAAAAAATCTTTCCTGTGCATGCACAAACCCCGTTGCAAAAGCAATTTCTACACGAGTTTTAGCTACGATAGTAACAATTCCTTGTTTATCCCTATTTATTGAAACTGGATTTTCAATAGAATCTAACTTGATGGTACCTTCTAGTTGGGGCAATGAACCTTGAAGAATATAATAAATCCCGCCCCCAATGATAATAATCAATGAGAATAAAATAAAGAGTGATCTAGAGAGGATTTTTTTTAGATTCATTTTAGTTTCCAAATAAATGTGATGAAATTAATTATTGTTGATGCAATAACTTAAATTTTTGTTTTAGTAATGCGCTTTTTCAGTTAATCTGTCATCTGCTAAATCTAGTATTTATTGAATTGTAAATTGTTGTTTTTATCAAATTGTCCACAACTTAGGTTATATTACTCTAACAAAATACAATCATTCAATTCAATTTAATTTAATTTAATTTAATTTAATTCAATTTAATTTAATTGTAAAAATTAACCAAGAAGATATTATTGATGGAAGAAAATAAAGAATTTACTATTGATATCCATACCCATATTTTACCAAAAACTTGGCCGAATCTCTCTGAAAAATTTGGATACGGAGGATTCATCCGTCTCGATCATATTGATAATGGTAACGCCCGTATGATGCAGGATGATAAATTCTTTAGGGAAATTGAACCTAATTGTTGGGATATAGACATTCGACTACAACAATGCCAACAATGGGGTATCGATGTTCAAGTATTATGTACAGTCCCTGTCATGTTCAACTATTGGGCTAAAGCCAAAGATACTTTATACATGAGTCAATTCTTAAATGACCACATCGCAGAAATTGTCAAAGAGCATCCTAAAAAGTTTATTGGTTTAGGTACCTTACCGATGCAATCCCCCGAATTAGCAATTCGTGAAATGAAGCGAATCAAAAATGATTTAGGCATGCCAGGAATTCAGATTGGTTCTCACATTAATGATTGGGAACTCAACGATGAAAATCTATTTCCCGTATTTGAAGCCGCTCAAGAACTCGATTTAGCCATTATGGTGCACCCTTGGGACATGCTAGGTAAAGAACGTTTGAAAAAATATTGGTTACCCTGGTTGGTTGGTATGCCAGCAGAAACCTGCAGTGCTATTTGTCATATGATATTTGGTGGTGTACTTGAAAAATTACCTCAATTGCGGGTTCTTTTCGCCCACGGCGGTGGTTCTTTCCCTGGGACATTAGGTAGAATTAAACATGGATTTGATGTGCGCCCTGATCTTTGTGCTATAGATAATGCGAAGTCACCACAACATTATCTTGATAAAATATTTGTTGATTCAATCTTACATGATGAAAATATGCTTAATTATGTCAAAGATTTAATGGGCTCTGAACAAATTGCATTGGGATCTGATTATCCATTCCCATTGGGTGAACTAGAACCAGGAAAACTAATAAAAAGCACTCAGAGAGACCCGATTCATCGAAAAAATTTACTTTCAGATACCGCAACTCGGTGGTTAAATCTAGATATGAATCAATATGTTTAAAACAACTGTTTACAGATTGTTAGCTAATTTCTATTGAAAAAATGCTTTAATCCCTTGAAACTATAAGCATTCAAGGGTAGTCTTGCTAAAGAATTTAAACGGTCAGTCCACAGACCAGTTTGCCAATAATAAAACGGGAGGAGATCACAACCGTGAAAAACAACAAAAAATTACTCTTATCACTAGCCATCAGTACTGCTTTATATGGTCCTTTGGCATTTGCAGAAGAACAACAGAACTCTGCTGCTGATGCTGCTGATAATGACAATGTCATTATTGTAACCGCTCAAAAACGTGCTGAGCGTATTACAGAAGTGCCTATCTCAATGTCAGTATTTCCTGAAGAGGCAATTGATCAAACAGGTATTCAAGAATTACGCGAACTGGCTGAATTTGTACCTAATGTTTTAATTACTCAAGGTACAGACTTTAACTCCAGAATATTAATCCGTGGTGTCGGTGCTCCTAGTAGAAACATCGGTTTCGACAGTCGTGTTGGTGTTTATTTAGACGGTGTTTACTTAGGTCAAGGACCTGCGGTAAATCAGGACTTGGTTGACCTAGAACGTGTTGAGGTGCTGCGTGGACCCCAGGGTACTTTATTTGGTAAAAATACGGTTGCGGGTGCAATCAGTTTAATTTCCAAAAAACCTGGCAATGAACAAGAAACTAGCATTACAGCCAACGTTGAAAACTTGAGTGGAAAAGAGTTTCGTTTAAAAACTAACATCCCTGTAACGGATACTTTTGCGGTTAAATTGGCTGGTTCTACGCATAAACGCGATGGTTATATCCACAATGTTTATAATGGCAACAATGTTCCTACAACCTTTGTAGCTGGCGTAAACCCAGTTACTGGTGCTCCAATTACTGTGCCCGTATCCGCTGTTATAGCAGGAAACTTTGACCCTATTTTTGCAGCTATCGGTGAAGGACCTCACCCAACCCATGCCTTGGGACCTACCACCCCCCCCAAAAATCAAGATTTAAACAATCAAGATACGCAATCTTGGAGAGCACAGGCTAGATATCAACCCTCGGAGCAACTCGACATAAACTTTTCATTCGATGGTCTTAATTCAAATAGAAGACCGGTATTAGGTGTTAACCTTACCGATGCTTTTGGCGCCTTTCCTGAAGTTGATGCCCCTGGCCTAAATCAGGTGAGTTGGAGTAACCCCGGTGGTGAAAAGCGCAATATTAGAGGTTCTGCTTTAGATATTTCTTACGATATGAAAAATGATTTTACCTTAAAATCCATTACTTCAAATCGAAATACAAAAATTCATTATCAAAATGATACCGATTACTCCGCAATTGATTGGGTCAGCCTCAATTATATTGATCAATACAATCAAACCACTCAGGAATTTCAGTTAATATCTCCAGACAACGCTGATTTCAAATATGTCATTGGTGCTTACTTATATAGTCAAGACGCTGATACGCTTCGTGATGTATTCAACGGTAATGCCGCATTTTTCTTCAGTGATGTGGGCAATTTAAATATTAACGCTCCTGGTCTTGCTACTTCAAACCGCGGTACCGTTAAAACGGATAGTTCTGCTCTATATCTCAGCGGTAGCTACCAGATGACTGCTCTTTGGAAGTTAGGTTTTGGTGTTCGATATACCTCTGAAACAAAGAAAATGGATTGGGCCTTAGACGGAACCCATTCAGGATTATTTAATATCGCCACAACACCTACTGGAGGGCTTCAGGATAAGAGAAAGGATAGTGATTTGTCTCCTACAGTGAGCCTTAACTATGCCTACAATGATCATTCCAATGTTTATGTTAAATATTCTACGGGCTTTAAATCTGGAGGTTTTAATCTAGATTTTATTGACCCCACCGCTCTAGCTGCTGGCATTCGCTTTGATAAAGAAACGGTGAAAAGTTATGAGCTTGGTTTGAAAACGACTTTTCTCGATGATCGCTTATCGTTAAACATGGCTTATTTTGATGCCAAATATGATAATTATCAAGTAAACCAATTCATTAGTTTAGGTATTGTTAATGGTGTTGAAACAACCTCCATTAGAATTAAAAATGCGGCTAAAGTATCCACTAATGGTTTAGAATTAGAGGCTGTATTTAAAGTCACCGATGATTTGAGCATAAATGGTTCATTAGGAACGCTGAATGCAACATTTGATTCTTTCCCTGGCGGTGCTGCACCTAGAGACCCTATTAATGGTGCTCAACTACCCGTCATAGATGCTAAAGGTAAAAGCTTACCGGGAGCGGCAGATTTAAATGCCACATTCGGCATTCAATATTACACACGAATTGAATCCTTAGATTCTGATTTATTAATGCGCTTAGATGCTACCTATACAGGTAATTATTACACCACCATAGAAAATGTAAAATCCCGTGGATTAGATGGGTCTAGACCTGCCAATTTAACTTTTGCTTCAGATTTTACTAACCCTAATTTTGGTCAAACAACTCAAGTCCCTTACGGTTACGTTAAAGGTTATGCTTTGTTGAATGGTCGAATTGGCTTGATTGATGGCCAGGGTTCTTGGGAAGTGTATCTGTGGGGAAGAAACTTAACCGATGAAAACCAATATGTTGATACATTCAGAGAGTTCTTTGGTACATTAGTTGTTACCCCTCAAACACCTAGAACTTATGGTATTGAAGGGACCTATCACTTTTAGTAATCGTCTCAATAAAAAAAAGGGCTTCGGCCCTTTTTTTTTATAACCATAGCCATAATCATTCAAGATGCATGATGTTCAAAACAACCATTTTTTAAAAAATGAACGGTTTGCTGCAAAACGCCCTCATCTGAAACAATAAAAGTATGATCAATTGGCAGTACAATAAAATCTTTCATACCCTTAAGTTTTGCAGAATCTACGGTCACTTTTCCATCATTTTCCGTATCAAAATAGCGCATAAATAAACGATCATGGATGGCTGTTTTATTTCCTGTGATGATCCCTACGCTAAAATCAGCTTTATTTTTATTCTGATTAATTCCCTTATTCTTTTTAGTTCCTAAATCCTTAAATGCTGGTCCTAAAATCCATCTGAACCATCTATTATTTTTAAAATGGTCTACGATTTCACTGCCATGATTAGGTGGGCTTAACATAACTGTTTGCGCCAGGTTTTTAATACTATGATTTCTTAAATAATCTCTCAATAAAATGCCACCAAGAGAATGGGTCACAAAATGTATTTTTTCGGGTCGAAATTGCGCAGCCTGTTCAACTGCCGATTGAATGGTTTCAAAGGCTAATGTTGATATTTTTTTGCGTGTTGAAGGGTAGTCACAATTGATAACTCGATAGCCTTGTTGGCTCAAAAACTGCTCCATTTTATGGAATGAGAACCGTGATCTTCCTAAGCCATGTAGCAATATGACACATTCTGAAAATCGAGTTGTTTCTTTCTTTAAATAGGTTAATTTCAAGGCATTACCCGCTTTTTTCTTGTAACTTTGCGAGTTGCCAAAGCGACTCCATTTCATCTAAGTTACTGTTTTCAATAAGGATGGATTGTTGCGCTAACTTTTTCTCGATAAATTGAAACCTTGAGATAAATTTTCTATTGCATTTTTCTAGGGCAATTTCGGGATCAATTTTTAGATGCCTCCCTAAGTTAACCAATGCAAATAATAAGTCACCAAATTCTTCTTCCATAAAATTCTGAGAGCCTTCTTCGATAGCTTCTTTTAGCTCTATGAGTTCTTCATCAATTTTATCCAATACAAAATGATAATCAGGCCAATCAAATTTAACACTTGCCGCTCTTTTTTGTAATTTTTTTCCTTTTAATAATGGCGGTAAGTTCTTTGGAATCTCATCTAAAATGCTATCGGGTAAATCTGTATTTTTACGATTTTTTCTTTGTGCTCTTTTTATCCTTTCCCATTCTACCAGCCGTTCTTGGTCAGTATTCCAAGTTTTATTTGAAAAAACATGAGGATGTCTTTCAATTAATTTTTGAGCCATTAGATCGGCAATTTGATTAAAATCTTGACCATTTTCTTCCTTAGAAATTTGTGCATAAAATACAACCTGAAATAATAAATCTCCAAGCTCTTCTGTAATATGTTCTGGTTCACCTTCTAAAATGGCATCAATGAGTTCATACGTTTCTTCTAAAGTATAGGAAGTGAGCGATTCCATGGTTTGCTTAATATCCCAAGGACAACCTTTTTCACTCCTAAGTTTTTCCATAACTTCCAACAAGTTATCAATTCCCGACATCTAGAATTTCCTTTCCACTTGAATAATATTGGTAAGATTGCGAATCTCACCGATAACCTCTTCCAAATTCTTATTATTTTTCACTTCTATTCTTAAGTTAATTTCAGTCTCATCCATTCGCTTATTCACATGGGTGTGCAAATCAAGAACATTGATTTTTGCTAAACCAAGATACTGGGTTAAATCTCCAAGTAATCCCGAACGATCAATAGCTTTTATGTAGATATCGACCACATAATAGGATTCATTTTGATCCAACCATTCCATGTCGAGTAAACGCTCCGATTTTTCTTGCATCGCTTTGACCATGTAGTGACAGTCTTTTCTATGAACCGCGACACCTCTACCTTGAGTTACAAATCCAATAATGTCATCACCCGCTAATGGCTGACAACAACCCGCCATATGACACATTAAGTTGCCCACCCCTTGAACGGTTACTTGCTCTTTATTATTTTTTGATTGGGATATGAGCTTTAATGTTTCTGGTTGATTTATTTTTTTCTTCTGATAATAATCCAACGCTAGATTGGTAACTTGGTTAACGCCCAAATCACCCATTCCAATGGATGCAAAAAGATCATTGATGCTCTTCAAATTAAATCGTTCAGCTATGGGAAGTAATTCAATATCATTGAGTCCATTTCTTTCCAACTCTTTTAGTAAAATTGGACGTCCAGCTTCAATATTTATATCCCTATTTTGTTTTCTAAACCATTGGTTCACTTTCTGCCTAGCTCTATGAGATTTAAGATAACCTTGATTTATATCTAACCAATCTCTGCTCGGTGTAGAATTCTCTCGGGTTAAAACTTCAACTGTCTGGCCCGTTTGCAAGGGTTGGGTTAAAGGAACCATTTTGCCATCCACTTTAGCACCGATACATTTATGCCCAACTTCCGTGTGGACCAGATAGGCAAAATCTAATGCTGTGCCCTGTGGCGGTAAATCGATGACTCTGCCATTAGGTGTGAATACATAGACTCTGTCTTCAACCACATTTTGCTGAAATTGCTCCAAAAAGTCACCACTTGATGCAACGCCTTCCTGCCATTCTAGTAATTCTCTTAACCAAGCTATTTTCTTTTCAGCAACAGCATCTCCTGAAGATTGAGCACCCCCTTCTTTATAACGCCAGTGGGCAGCAACACCATGCTCTGATTCTTGATGCATCTCATAGGTTCTAATTTGAACTTCAAGGGCTTTTTGTTCCGGTCCGATAACGGCTGTATGAATGGACTGATAACCATTCTTTTTCGGAGTGGCAATATAGTCATCAAATTCTTTAGGAATATGTTTCCACAAACCATGTACTATCCCCAAAACTGAATAACAATCTGAAATTTTAGTGACCAGTATTCTGACCGCCCTCGCATCATAAATTTCTTCAAAGGAAACGCCCTTCCTTTGCATTTTTTTCCATATACTGTATATATGTTTTGCCCTACCAGCAATTTCACCTTTGATTTGAACCTTATCCAATTCAATATGTAATAATCGGATAACATTGTTGATGAATTTTTCTCGATCAACGCGCCTCGCTTTTAACATTTTTGCAATATTTTTATATTCTTGAGGGTGTAGATAACGGAATGATAAATCTTCCATTTCCCATTTTAATTGCCCCACCCCTAATCGATTAGCTAAAGGCGCATAGATATCCTCAGTTTCTTTTGCTAGGAATTCCCTTTCTTCAGCATCTAGTTTCTTAGCCAGACGAAGATTTTGAACTCGAATAGCAAGCTTTATTACAACAACTCTTGAGTCGTCCACCATGGCTAATAACATTTTTCTAAGTTTATCGAGATCTTCAGGCAATAAGCTATTTCTTGAACTTGATTGTTGTAACGATCGGATGGCTTCCATTCTGGAAACCCCTTCAATAATTTTAGCGGCTTTAGGGCTCACCCTGTCATGAACCTGTTTTAGGGATATTTCTCCATATTCAACTGAAGGAAACAAGATAGCTGCGCTCAATGTTGTCGTATCCATATTCATTGATGTAAGCGTTTCTGCAATAGAAAGGCCAAAATCAAGAATTGATTCTCCATAAGGCACATAATGAATTTCTTCTTGCTGTAGGCACAAATCTATCGCCTGAGACAGTTTCTTCATCTGCTCAGGTTCACGATTTATATTGATACGAGAGAGCCAATCACTGATAGCTGTGGAACCATCCATGTTTTTAGGGTAACTTTGATTAACAGTAACCATAATTATTTCTCAAATACTGCGATGGATTCCACATGACCTGTATGTGGAAACATATCGATTATGCCAGCCTTTTGCAATTGATAGCCTTTGCTCACTAAAATTCCTGCATCTCGAGATAATGTAGCGGGATTACATGAAACATAAACAATTTTTTTTGCATCAAATCGATCAATAAATTCACAAATTTCTTTGGCTCCACTCCTTGGTGGGTCGATCAAGATTTTATCAAATCGACCTTCAGCCCAAGTTTTCTTTGAAAAATCAATACATAAATCTGCAGCGAAAAAATTGATATTATCGAGGTTATTGGCTTGAGCATTTTCATACCCTCTTTCAACCATAGCATGGTTACCTTCAACGGCAATAACTTGCTGCGCTTTGGTTGCAATGGGAAGAGAAAAATTGCCTAAACCACAGAATAAATCAAGAACTCTATCGTCCTTATCCAATTCTAATAATTCAATAGCAAGTTTCGTCATCTTGCGATTTATTTCCGCATTGACTTGGGTAAAATCCATGGGATGGAAAGCCAATCTTAAATCAAAATCTGGGAGCGAATAATAGAGTCTATCATTACCAGATTCAGGCCAAATTTTGTGGACTGTGTCGGGGCCTTTAGGTTGTAGATAAAGCTGGATTTTATGAATTCTGGAAAATTCAATCAGTCTAGTGATATCCTCTTCTAATAAAGGGTCAAGGTGTCTGAAAACCAATGCGATGCTATCGTCTCCTACAGCAATTTCGATTTGTGGAATTCGTGCTTTAGCATGTAAATCCCCTATCATGACTCTAAGGGGAAGTAACAATTCTTCAACGCTTGAGTTTAAGACAGTGCAGGTTTTAATATCAGCAATATAATGACTATGTTTTTCACGAAAACCAACCAATATCCCGCCTTTTTTTTCAACCAGTTTGACACCCAATCTGGCTTTACGTCGATAATTCCAGATATTCGATTGTAATGGGGGTAATTTCTTTTGTGTCTCAACATTTCCAAAGTGTTGTAGCTGCTGGAAAAGCAGATTATTTTTGAATTCAATTTGGGATTCGTGATTCATATGTTGCAAACTACATCCACCACAAATTGAAAAATGAGGACATTTTGCTTCAACACGATTCTCTGATGAATGAATGACTTCTAACGTTTGAGCTTTGAAAAAACGACTTCTAGACGAATTAATCTTAGCGATAACTTTTTCACCTGGCAATGCCCCCGAGACAAAAATTGCTTTACCATCGATATGAGAAACACCATTGCCATCATGGGTTAAATCTTCAATTTCAAGTTCAACCGGTTGTAAAGGTTTTCTAGGGCGACGCTTTCTTGACATGACTTAATCCTACTTTGAAGCTAACTGAGTCAAGCGATTCCATTCACAAAGAAATTCAGAAAAATGGTTTTCTTCACGATTTTGCAACCACTCTAGGAGACGATTTTCTTCGACGATTAAAGCATCTTGATCCAAATGACCTCGCATCAATTGGTAACGCAGATAGACAAGATAAGTATTTAATACATCCGTTTCGCAATAATCTCTAATTCCTTGGACATTACCATCACAAAATTCATCCCAAACCTTTGCTCCACTCATGCCCATTTTTCCTGGGTAGCCCAACAAGGTACTAATTTCATCCAAGGGCGCGTTAGCACGTCCTGTATAGAGTGCCAAAATATCCATGACATCGGTATGTCTACTGTGATATCGACTCAAATAATTATTCCATTTGAAGTCTCGGTCTTCATCCCCTGTTTCCCAATATCTATGAGCCTGAATCCTATGTTTCAATGCTCGGTAATGAAGTACAGGCAAATCAAATCCTCCACCATTCCAACTAACCAAAGTGGGGGAGAATTTATCAATACCATCAAAAAATCGTTGTATCAATTCAGCCTCGGAACTATCTACATTTCCAAGAGACCACACATTAAGTTGATCGGGTGAACTAAATACGGCTGAGATCGCGACTATTCTCTGCAAATGATGGGGTAAGAACTCAGAGCCACCGGTTTTCTGTCGTCGAATATTAAACATCGCTTGTGCGATATCTTGATTGCTTAAATCATGTAAGTGATATAATTCTCTTCCTGCTTCTGTATCAGGAACTGTTTCAATATCAAAAACTAAAACAGACAAAATAATTACCTTTTATAAAAATATTAATTGTATTAGAAACTGTATTTACTGACTTTATTTGATCGGTATAAAGATATCAGTTTGTAACTCTGCACGTGGCGTTGTTTCTGGATCACTAACATATACTTCCCAAGAATCACCAGCTTTGGTTAATTTTTTAGCTTTCATATATGCAAAGATCATCGCATATTTAGATTTCAAACCATCATAACTACCAATATGAGTTACTTTTAACGCCTTACCTTGATAAGTGTTGCCTTTTTGTATTTCAAAAAAGGGTTGTTCTTCAACTTTTTTATCAGGATCAAGTTGAGCTCCATTTGTAAGTGTTAAATCACCATGATAGGGGATAGCTATTTTATAACCCCATATTTTATTTTGGGTATCCCATAAAGTGGTTATTGCCATAGGATCGCCACTCTGTTGTGCATTGGTTAAATCTAAATAAGACAACAAGTTATGATAATTAGTACGATAAGTAGCAGACATTATTTTTTTATCCATTTTAACCTGACCTTTTTTATAAATAATGGGTTTAGATTCTACTTGCAGGATAGTGACTTTCAATTTTGAAAAATCTACAGGTTCATACTCAGATTCTACTAGTTTTTTCAAATTAGAAAGCCCTTCTTCATAGGAAGGCCCTACCCAATGATCTAACATAAGACCCATATAGCGCATCATTGGATTCATGCCTAATTGGGTATCAAATCCCCAAGTGACCTGTGTTTTTTGATCCGCTAACATTTTCAACTTAAAATAAGAATTTGCAATACCTTCATCTCCAAAATCAAGTTCTATGTGAACCTCTTTTCCAGGTATCAATGCGGTAATAGTTTGAGTCCCCTTCCCCACTTCTTTTCTTTCACTGCTCCAAGCCATCTTTGAACCCACTTTTCCATCTACACCTGTGAAAATATATTGAGTTTTAGGGTCATATTTTACCCAAGGAGAAAATTTGTTGAATAACTTTAAATGACTTATATACTCATAAATATTTTCATTGGGCGCCTTAATAGTAATTGTTCTTTTTACCGTTACCGAGCTAGGTAGAAAAAAACCGATTACAATAATAATTCCTAAGAAAACTGCTATGGATATAATAAATTTTTTTAATTTGCTCATAGATGCCTCACTTCAAGAAAGAATAGCTATTATAAGATAAAACATAATTTAGATTTAATAATTATAAAAATATAAATCTTATAACAAAAAATTAGATTACAATCATTCTATGCTATGTAATGTTTTTTTCTATTTAATAATCAATATGTTATTCAACATATTACGCTTCAAAATGTCAAAACATTTAGTGTTTTTAAAACGATTTAATGATAAATTCATCACAATTCAGTTAATTCAACTTGATAATATCGATATTTTACTTTAATTGTTCTATTGTAACAGAAATATATTTTTTTAGAGGTGACGTATGGGTCAAAAGGATAAGAACGATATCTCATTTGATAAATTGAAGTTAGTACCGCTAGATTCTGATAAAAAGGAAGACTGCCCAAAAGTATCAAAAACAAGTTCCAAAAAAGCAAAATTTACTGTTGATAAACGTTCTTATAAAGAACGCAGAGAGTCTCAGGAAAGAAGGTCATCCATCCGTTTTCAATCTGAAAGAAGAAAACGTGCCGATAGACGTGAAAACACTAACTGGGATACTTTATAATTTATTTAGATTGGCGCCCGTTATTTTTTATGACTCTATTTCAAAATTGAGTGTTTTAAGTTTCTGTAAAGGATCTGCTGATTGAGTAATGGGTCTACCAATAACTAAATAATTTGCTCCATTTTTAATAGCTTCACTTGGAGTTACCACTCTTTTTTGATCATCTTTGTTAGATCCTAGTGGCCTAATCCCAGGGGTTACCAAATTGAAATCATGAGGTAATTGTTGTCTAATTTGGGCGGCTTCCCTAGCAGAACATACCACACCATCTAAACCAGATTTATGTGCCAATTTTGCTAATAACATTACTTGCTGTGGTATTGAAGTAGGGCATTTAAGATAACTAAAATCCTCTTCGGACATACTCGTTAAAACGGTTACAGCAATTAATTTAGGTGCATTTTCCCCAAAACTTTGCAAGGCTTCTTTAGCGGCTTGCATCATGTTATACCCGCCCGAGGCATGTAGATCAACCATCCATACACCCAAATCAGCTGCAGCCTTAACTGCTTGAGCAACCGTATGAGGTATGTCATGAAATTTAAGATCTAAAAAGACATCATATCCAGAATTCACCAAATAACTTACAAAATTTGGACCCAATCGAGTAAACATTTCTTTTCCAACTTTCAATCGACATAATGAAGGATCAATTTGTTCAATAAATTCTAGTGCCGCTGATTTTTCTGGATAATCTAAGGCGACAATGATTCTCTTATTCATTTACTCGCCCTCTAGTCCCATAATAGGTTTTAATGTGGACCAATTTTTACAACTAGGACATTGCCAATAAAGTTGCTTAGATTCAAATCCACAATGTTCACAAGAGTAATTAGGCTTAGAATTAAGCAATTCATCCACAAGCTCTTGTAATAATAATAATGAGTCTTTAGCGGAATCACTAGCATGTATGACGTGGAGTTCGATTAGAGCTTGCAATCCTCTTAGGGATGGCGACTTCCTTAAATTTGATGTTATAAATACACCCGCTTCTTTATCCCCTTGATTGACTTGTAATAAATTGGCGGCCGCTAAGATAACGGTTGTTCCCGCACCTTTGTCAACAGCTCGTTGTAAAAAATCCCCATAACCTTGAATATCATCAATAGCTTTAAAACATTGTTCTATCTCATTTAAAGCTTCCGAGACAAACTGTATATCCATTTCAATAATAGATTCATAAAAAATGATAGCCTGTTGCCATTGATGTTGCTTTCTAGCAATAAAGCCTTGCATTAAACAAACACGTACAGACTTTTCATCAACTTTTAGTGCTTTTCTGAGGTAACCGGATGCTATAGAAAGATGGCCTTTGCTGATTTCCTCATTGGCAAGCTCACAATAAAAATGGGCACGTTCACAATCAAAATTGTCTTTGCTGTATTTTTGTAGTTCTGTGGCAGTATGGATGGCCTTTTCCCAATCTTTTGTGAGTTGAAAAATTGTTAGTAACTGTTTCAGACAAGTGTTTTTGTAGGATTTTGAAAAGCTTAGTTCTTCAAAAATACTTTCTGCTCTATCTAATACTCCCGCTGATAAATAGTCATTTCCCAATTCAAATAAAGCCAATTGACGTAACCCTTGGGATAAAGTTCGGCGAGCGATAATATTTTGATGTAATTTAAGGGCTCTATCAACTTCTCCTCTTTTTCTAAAAAGGCTTCCTAATGCAAGATGTGTTTCGACAGTCTCAGTATCCACATCCAATAATTCTATAAAAGTATCTATCGCTTTATCAGGTTGTTCATTTAAAAGATAATTAAGTCCTACAATATAGTTTTTTGAGCGTTTATTTTCTTCAGGATCTAATGATTTTACGAATGAAGATCGGCCTGCAAACCATCCTGTCGCTGCGGCTAAGGGTAAAAATAAAATGAACCATTCAATTGCCAAAATTTTAATCCGATTTTGTTAATTTTGTCTCTGGGCTCTTCGGCTTATGCGCTTCTACAGTTTGTTGCATTCTACGATTTTTTCTTTGCAATTGCCTCATTTTATTTTTTGATTTGAGGTAATAAGAACTGAAAATCAATGCCATGGTGAACATTCCAGCAATAAATACAACGATTAAAAGATAAGACAGTGGCCATTGAATATCACCCAACAAATAATCAAAATTTGTTATAGTATCATTTGCACCTGAAAATAGTGCACCTACAATCAACAACAAAAGACCCAATATAAAAATTAACAATGATTTCATGAATATGCCTCAAAATAATGATACCCTAAATAATGTTGATAAAGTAGGATATCAGCTTCAGCAGGAACTTTTTTGAGTTTGCCTAATATTTAGACAGAGTACAACTGCTGAAACAAAAATGCCGGAAAAATCCGGCAATTTTTATAAAATGAATAAGTAAAATATTAGCGTTGGTGAAACAATTTAATCTCGAGTCAAATTTTTTGGCCGCGCTCTTTCCAAGCAGTATCAACTCGCTCCCTCAACTCTTTGCCAGGTTTAAAATGAGGAACCGATTTCCCTTCTAATTTTACTGAAGACCCCGTTTTGGGATTTCTACCCAGTCGTGGGGCACGAAAGTGTAGAGAAAAACTTCCAAATCCTCTAATTTCAATTCTTTCACCTTTAGCTAGAGTCTGTACCATATGTTCCAGAACTGATTTAACCGCTAGTTCTACATCCTTATATGACAATTGGTTCTGACGACTTGCCAATTTATCAATGAGCTCGGACTTTGTCATAACTAATACCTTTTTTGCTTATTTGAATATGATATATGAATAATTCATAAAATCCACAAAAAGTATTCAATATCTTAATAGAATCAACAATATGGGTAATCTTAGGGCATTATTCAACAGAATGCCAATGATCTCATAAAAATATAATAAATCTTTTGTTATTAATGAGTTAAGCTTATTTGATTAAAACGACATAAATTTAGAATTCAAACTTCATTGACTCCAATTAATGTTTCAAGACTCTGTCTAACTTCAACCAATAAATTATTAATTTTTGTCACAGGAAAATTTTTGCTGTCAATGGGTTTACCAATATGACATTCAATAGTCCGATGTTTATGCCAAGCATATCGTTCCCTGAGTTGAAGATCATTGATTCCTCTAAATCCAATCGGTATTATTATTGCGTCCGTACTCACAGCCAAATGAAAACCACCTTTTTTCAATTTCCCTAATTTTTTAGCGCCTATGGTTCGAGTTCCCTCTGGTGCAACCCATAAAACAATTCCATCTTCCATCACTCTTTTAGCCGCATTTAAATCAGATATTGCATTGGCTTTATTTTGACGATCAATAAAGACCATCTCAATTCTTTGCATAGCTTTTCCAAAAAAAGGAATGTTTTTTAATTCTTTTTTTGCCAGCATGCGAATAGAACCATCCAATGAGGCAAAGGTAGCTGGAATATCATAATTGCTAGTATGAGAACACATAATCATATGGGCTCTTCCCGGTTCAAGCTTGAAGTGTTCTTTACCTTTCAATTCAATCTGAGTGTCTAGGATTCGCATTAAATTGCAACCCCAACACTTTAAAATACGATCCATAACTTGGCGATATTGATTTTTATCAATAAATTTCACCATAATGACTTTCACACAGATCCCAAACGTATATAAAATAGTTTTCGAAAATATCCAGAAACTTTCTATGTGTCCTGTAACATATTCTTTTTCATCTGTGATTTTATCGGTATTTTCTAAATTCATAAGTTTTGTGGTGTAATATTGGCCGTGACAATGCCATGTTGATTAATAAAATCATATTTAATTTTAACTATTTCTGCCGTTCTAAAACCTTCATTCATTGTTGATGGTGCAAAAAATTGCGCCATTTGGGAAACTAATGGCATATGCGAACAAAGGAGTACTGAATCGACATCTAGAGAGGATAATGTAGCATGAATCAAACTGGGGTCAGTGCCATAGATCAAGCTAGAATCTAATTTTATTTCCTCTTCGAGTTGAAGATGCTTTTTGACAATTTCCGCCGTTTGTAAAGTTCTCATGAATGGACTTGAAATAATCAGTTCAGGTAAGTATTGATGGGACATCATCCAATTAGAAATTTTTTTAACTTCAAGAATGCCTTTTTGTGATAATTGCCTACTTTCATCGGCTATATCGGGATCTGGAGGTTCGGCATCTCCGTGACGTAAAATGAAAATTTTCAAATGAAAACCCCCTTAGCAAAATTCTGAATTAATTTAGCATCGGCACTTTCAAGCCGGGGTCCAAATTTTTGAATAATCAGTCCTGAGGCATAATTTGCCAGTTTCGCTGCTATTTCATGAGTTTGGCCTTGAGTTAAAGCGTACAAAAAGGCGCCTGCAAACATATCACCTGCACCTGTGGTATCTATTGCATTAACTGCTGATGTAGGAACTTCTATGACTTCTTCGCCATGGCATACCATCACCCCTCTTGGACCTAAAGTAATGACCACTGTTTCCGCATGCTTTTCAAGAATGGGTATCGCTGAAATCACATCATCACATTTTGCATATTCGATCGCTTCTTGTTCATTACAAAAGAGCAAATCCAGCCCATTATTAACTATACTATCTAGTCCGTCTCGACAAAATCTTACCATGTTTGGATCGGACAGGGTTAATGCTACTTTGACTTCATTCTCATGAGCTATCCGTTGTGATTCTAGCGCGGCTTCTAAGGCCAAGGGTTCACTGGAAAGATAGCCCTCAATATATAAAAACTGGCTAGACTTTATAGCCTCTTCATTAATGACCTCCTTGGTTAAGGTTTGTGTGGCACCCAAAAATGTATTCATGCTCCTTGCTGCATCATCCGTGACCAATACAAAACACTCGCCTGTGATATGATCTTTTATTATGCTGGTTTTATTAATATCGACTCCAAAAGAAGATAAATCATTAAGATAGAAATCGCCGCTTGCATCATCAGCAACTTTACAACTATAAAATGAACTTCCTCCTAATTGAGATACCGCAATGATTGAGTTAGCTGCTGAGCCACCACAGGCCTTTTTTGTATAACTATTCCCAAGATACTCTAAAAGCACTGCATGTCGATTTTCATCAATAAGCGTCATAATACCCTTATCGACCGATAGCGTTTTTAAATCGTTTTCGCTTACTTTAAATTCATAATCCACTAATGCATTACCAATGGCGTAGACGTCATAATTCTTCATTTAATATCCTAACTAATTTAATTCTCTTTCAAATACAAGTTTGCAACGTTCTGAAGTACCGTCTTCAGATATTTGTTTAAAACCAAACTTCAGATATAAAGATCTAGCTTCAATTAATGAAGGGGCCGTTTCTAAAC
>Ga0114934_10001063_pt1 | contig 17876 bp, 10 predicted proteins | sample 4SBtaG_2_FD_99695 | JGI IMG/M metagenome (GOLD analysis project Ga0114934, IMG submission 99695) | Deep subsurface microbial communities from Kolumbo volcano to uncover new lineages of life (NeLLi) - 4SBTROV10_white metaG | ecosystem: Environmental > Aquatic > Marine > Volcanic ...
AATCTTTCAGAAACCTATTTAAAGACCTCAGATAATGTTAGTTCTTCAGGCAATAAACTTGCGGAAACCTATCAAGCATTAGTTTCATCATTAAATGATGGAATGGCTGATCAAAATGCAGCAGGTAAAAAATATGCAGAAGAATTACAAAATTTGAATAAAAATCTTTCTGCCTTAAACGCTGTTTATGAAATGCAGCTAACAAAATCCAACGAATTTGTTGAAAATACAGAAAAAGTTTATGGTGATCTTGAAAAAGTTGTTAGTGGCTTACAAGAATCAGTGCAAGGGACACAAAAATACAAAGAAGAAATATCCAAACTTTCAGATAACCTGGCTTCATTAAATACTGTTTATGGTAATATGCTTGGTGCTATGACTATAAAACAATAATAAAAATTAAGGAAATTAATTATATAATTTAAAAATATTGAACTATGTCAACTGCGAATTGTCCGGAAACCCCGCGACAGAGGATGATAGGTATGATGTACCTCTTTTACACAGCCATGTTAGCATTGAATGTATCAAAAAGTATTCTGCATGCCTTTGTAGTCGTAAATACGGGACTTGTTGCAACAAATGAGAATTTCACAGCCAAGAATGAATTTATGTATTCTGCTCTAGAGAATGCCAAAGCTAATGACGAACTTAAAGTAGCGCCTTATTTTAAAGCTGCTATGGAGACTAAAAAATTAGCAAAAGAAATGAAAGATTATATTCATGGTCTAGCACAAGAATTATATTCCCGGCTTGGTGTTCCTAAAGACAGCTTACCTTCAATGACCGTAGAAAAGTTAGAAAAAATGGGAATGCTTGATAACTATGATATACCTACAAACTTTATGGTAGGGTCAGGAGATACAGGCGGTAAAGGTAAAAAAGCTGAAGAACTTAAAAATAAATTGATAGAATTTAAGCAAAAAGTTATTAAAATATTACAAGATCCTAAGGTTAAGATTCCTAATAAAGCGAAAAGAATTAAAGACTTAGGAGATTTAGGTATCAATACCGATGACCCAAAAGGAAATATAGAAGACCCCGAAAGAAGAACTTGGGAAATGGCAAGATTTTACCACATGGTAGCTGCTGCAACATTTACTATGTACACACAATTAGACAATGAAGTGGAAAATGCCGAAGGTATAATTCTAAACCTATTACTTCAGAATATTGGTGCTCAAGATTTCAAATTTGACACTTTGGCAGCAAAAGTAATTCCAAAATCTAATTATGTTATATCTGGAGACAAATACGAAGCAGAATTGTTTGTTGCTGCTTTTAGTACTACTTCCAATCCTGTAATTCTTGTAGGGGAAGGTTACGACACCACTACAGGTAAATTAACCGGTAAAATTGACTCGGTTCCTGTAACAAGAGGCGTTGGCCGTTATGTTGTACCGGCAACTTCTATAGGTCCGAAACATTATGCCGCCATAATTAAAGTTAAGGATCCTGTTACCGGAAAATATACCAAAGAATACCCACTGGTAACATCGGACGGCAAATATGGTGCAGATTACTTGGTAGCCAAACCAAGTGCAGTTGTTTCACCAACAAAAATGAATGTATTATATATTGGCGTAGATAATCCCATCGAAGTTTCTGTTGCCGGATTTTCTGCCGATCAGGTTCATCCACATATTTCACAGGGTAGTCTTCGTAAAAAAGGCGGCAGTAAATACATAGCAAGGGTTCATAAAACAGGAAAAGCATATATCAGTGTTTCTGTTACCGATGATCAAGGGAATTCAAGAAGTATGGGGAAACAAGAATTTCGTGTAAAACGCGTACCGGATCCGGTTCCCATGGTTGCAGGTAAAAGAGGTGGAAGTATAAAAAAGGCTATCTTAAAAGCTCAATCAGGTGTTAAAGCAGAACTTCAAAATTTTGATTTCGATTTAAAATTTAGAGTAGTTAGTTTTACAGTTTCTGCTACTATTGGTGGATTTGAAACCAGTAAAAAAGCAAACGGTGCTCGCTTTACGCCACAACAAATCAATCTTATTAATAAAGTTAGGCCCGGAGGTAAAGTCTATATTGAAAATGTTAAAGCCAAAGGTCCTGACGGAAAAATAAGAAATATTGGTGCTATTGCATTTAGATTAAAATAAATATTGTTATGAAAATAATTAAGTCATTTTTTCCAAAATCAGTTTTTCTATTAATTCTCATTTCCGTAGCTTTTAGTGGAAAAAAATTAACAGCTCAAAATGTATTAGATGATATCTATCAGCCGGAACATGTACCTGTTAGAAAACCGGTACCTTATAATTATTTAAGGGAAGCCGATGTCATGTGGAAAAAGAAACTGTGGCGAATGCTTGACTTACGACAGAAAATTAATTTACCATTATATTATCCTACTACACCAATAGATAATCGGTATAGTCTAATAGATCTAATTCTATATGGCGTAGAAAACGAATCTATGACGGTATATGATCCCGATGCAGACGATCAATTCACAACACAGATAACACCTGATGGTATTAACGAAAATTTTGGTGTTAGAACGGATACAACATGGGTTGAAGATTTAGAAACAGGAGAACAAAAGCCCAAAGTCATCACCTACGAAAGGCATACTTATGAAGTTACCCGATACTTAATGAAAGAAATATGGTATTTTGATAAACAACGCTCCATGCTTCAAGTGCGCATTTTGGGATTATGTCCCATTAGAATGTATGAAAAAGAAGTGGAGGGAGGTGGCGATATGGGAATGAAAGATGATAGTGGGGAAAAAGATTTAACAATGAAAAAAGTACTTTGGATTTATTATCCCGCTTTTCGAAATTTATTTGCCTCACATGTTGTTTTTAATACGAAGAATGATGCGGAAAGAAGAACTTTTGAAGACATTTTTTCCATGCGTCGTTTCAGTAGTTATATTTTTGAAGAAACGAATGTTTACGACAATAGATTGATTAATGAGTATACTAAAGGACTTGATTCAATTTTAGAGTCCAATAAAATTCAGGATTGGATAAGAAATTGGGAACACGATTTGTGGGAATACTAAATTGATCTTTTTTATATAATATGTTTTTAAAAAAGGGCATAAGCCCTTTTTTTTATTCTATAATTACTACTTTTGACCATTCTATTTTGAAAAATACTTTATACATAGAAACAATGAGTCAATTAAATACAATACCAGAAGCCATTGAGGCGATAAAAAATGGAGAAATAATTATTGTCGTAGATGATGAAGATCGTGAGAATGAAGGTGATTTTGTTGTTGCGGCCGAAAAGATAACCACAGAAATTGTAAATTTTATGGCTAAAAACGGTAGGGGGCTAATTTGTGCTCCGCTACCTGAAAAAAGATGCGAAGAACTACATTTAGATCTAATGGTTGGTAAAAATACCGCACTCCATGAAACACCATTTACGGTCTCGGTTGATTTAATAGGAAATGGCTGTACAACGGGCATTTCTGCTTCTGATAGAGCAAAAACTATCAAAGCATTGGTAGATCCCAATACTAAACCCGAAGATTTAGGAAGACCGGGACATATCTTTCCTTTAAAAGCAAAAAATAAAGGTGTTTTACGACGAGCAGGCCACACGGAAGCTGTTGTTGATTTAACCCGCTTAGCAGGTCTGACGCCGGGAGGTGCATTAGTAGAAATAATGAATGATGATGGCACGATGGCTCGTTTACCACAATTAATTAAGATTGCTAAAAAATTTAATTTAAAAATTATTAGCATAAAAGATTTAATTGCCTACAGAATAGAACAAGAAAGTTTGATTGAAAGAGGTGTTGAGGTTCATCTCCCGACTAAGTACGGTGATTTTCATCTAATCCCATTCAAGCAATTATCTAATGGATTAGAACATGTTGCATTGTTTAAAGGAACATGGAAAAAGGATGAGCCTATCTTAGCCAGAGTGCATTCATCGTGTGTTACAGGCGATATTTTCGGTTCTATGCGATGTGATTGCGGTGAACAATTACATAAAGCCCTGCAGATGATAGAAAAAGAAGGCAAAGGTGTTTTGGTATATATGAATCAAGAAGGTAGAGGTATTGGCTTAATGCATAAAATAGAGGCTTATAAACTACAAGAAGAAGGCAAAGATACAGTAGAAGCCAATATAGAACTTGGTTTTAAAGCTGATGAACGGGATTATGGCATTGGTGCACAAATACTTAGAAGTCTCGGTGTTGGGAAAATACGCTTAATGACTAACAATCCTATAAAACGCGTTGGATTACAATCTTATGGGTTACAAGTCGTTGAAAATGTCCCCATTATCATCCCTCCTAATAAATACAATCAACACTATTTAGAAACTAAAGAAGTTAAAATGGGACATTATCTAAATTTATTCCCAGAAAAGAAACACAACGATTAATACTCAATTTTATCTTCTTTTTCCTCCCATAATTTAAAAACAAATAGCGCCTCCTCTCTTAGCATTTGTTTAGTTGGAATTGACCGTTTATCGATAGGCAGATTTATTTCATTATATAAAAACTCATCGTCAAAACCAATTTTGGCTGCATCGTTCCGGGTATTGGCAAAAAACAATTTATCAATGCGTGCCCAATAAATAGCACTCAAACACATCGGGCAAGGTTCACAGGAAGAATAAATCGTAGTACCGGATAAATCAAAAGAATTTAATTTCTCAGATGCTTTACGAATGGCATTAACCTCTGCATGCGCTGTCGGATCATTCGTTTGTGTAACCGAATTTGATGCTTCTGCAATAATTTCACCATCTTTTACAATCACGGCACCAAAAGGACCTCCTCCATTTTTAACGCTCTGCTTTGATAATTCAATAGCTCGCAACATAAATTTATTATGATTCTCCATCTGTCATTTTATTTTTTCCAAATATAAATATCGTATAAAAAAAACTGAATAGTGTAACGCCAGTCTGTGTTTCCAAAGTATCCTCATTCAAAAATGATAATAACATAACAATAAAAATTATCATAAATGCAAAATCTTTATTCCACAATTTAAATGCTGGATAGAATATAGCAAATAATACAATTAAAAATCCTACTATCCCAAATGTAATAGCAAAAGTAAAAAACTGATTATGTGTACGGTGTCGGTTTTTCTCAGAAAGTCTTGATTCATCCAGTTGATACTCGAGATTAAACTCATCTTGAATATCGCCTGTACCAACACCAAATAGAAATTTACGAGAAAAAATCTTGCTCCCTGTCTTCCAATATTCAAAACGCTGAACGACAGAATGATTATTACACTCCCCTGTTTTTTTGTAAACATCAATTTGCCATAAAATTTTATATATAATATTATAGATAGAAAATCTTTTAGTCATTAGGTAATTAGTCATACCTTGTTCAATATTTCTAACATCAACATCTGACAAGTTCTGACACCCTTCTTTATCTTTTTTTAATCCTTTGGAAGTCATATATCTTATCATTGTATTTTTTAAATATTGATTTTTAGCATCTAAGCTATCAAATGGAATTTTGCTATGTGCATTCCACCAATTTTTTAATTCATGCCTACAAATATAGATGCCTATATAATGTCCATTCTCAATCAATTTCTGTCCATCATACGGATCATAATGGTTTCCGTTTTTTGTCATCTCCGGCAATTTTGAGAAATCTATTTTTTCAACATGATAAAATCTTCCTACGGCATGGGAAATATATGATGACACCAATAATACACTAGTGATTAATAAAATAATCATAAAATACCGCAGCATAAAATGCTTTATTTGCATAAAGAATCGAAGCAGAAAAAAAGGTGTGAAAATCATAAAAATCATTATTCCTGTAATAGACTGAAGAACAAACAAGAAAAACACAAACCAAATGATTAAGACAAATATTATTATTCTTTTATAAATGCTATAAAAGCTCCATTTCTGTATTAAAAATATCGATAAAAGAAAGATGGAAATATTTATCATTAGAGAAAACCGAATATGTGAAATAAAAATGGAAATACTCCGGTTATCCGTTGTCCGCAAATCAAAGAATCCTAATGATATCATATATACAACCAAAGAAGCAATGGCAACAAAAATGATAAAATAAGATAAAATCTTTTCAAGTTCCCCCTTCTTTAAATATCCTGATGTTGAAACAATTACAGGTAACACTAACAAAGGAAGTTTCATTTTCAGATCATGAAAAGCAAATAAAAAATTTTGAGTATTGAATAACCACACAATATGAACGCCATACAAAAGCAAAAAAATCAAAAGTGGCCTATTGGTAATAATATGTTGCCATTTTTTTTGATAGCCTCCTTCCCAAATCCAATTTATTACTAGAATAAACTGTCCAAAGCTCAACAAAATTTCAGAAAAAGGCAATCCAACAGCTATTAGCAGCAATGCATGGACATAAATTAAATGGTGTAATGATGAATATTTACCTTGTATGATCTCCATATTAAAAACAAAAGTAATATTTGTTTTTAAGAACTCTTTTAATAATTATTTTTTCTAAATCCCAAAGTGAGACTTTTCTCATCCTCGTTTGTAACGATGATGAATTTGTTACAACATTTACAATGTTAAAAATTATAACGGAAATTCATCAAATTTCTCTTCTGTTATAGATTATTGCGGGAAGAAAGTAATGGTTGATATTAAACTTAGGCATTAGAAATGCCTCTATAAATCTGTCCTCGTTACAAACGAGGACGAGACAGGGATTAATGCTAAATTATAAGCAATTCACAATATTTTTTGATGTTGGCGATAGCTCCAACATTGGCAGTTGAGTGTTTTATCACTTCGCTCAAATCGCTCAACCTTAGTAAAAAATAAATTTTGTTAATTTGACGCAACCTTTTAACTTTGTAATCATTAAATAAAAATGAAGCTAAATTATATTAACAAGATATCAATAACAAAATAAAAAAACTGATTTTTTTAAATAAAAGTTGTACTTTTCCTCAAAAAAGTAAAATGAGAATAATTACTCTATTAGGTATTTTGGTTCTTTTTAATATTTCCTCATGGGCACAAAAGGATTTTATTGAAAATAAAGGACAATGGCAGTCAAATATCTTTTTTAAAAAGGACCTTCCCGGAGGCGCATTTTTCCTTGAAGCCAATCAGTTTACCTACAATTTTTACCAACCGAAGGACATTGACCTTTCACATGCTCATGATGGCAACAACTCTCTTGACCCCGTTAAAACCATTCATTTTCATTCTTACAAAGTAAAATTCCTTAAAGCCAAAAAAGTAACACCAACAGGCAATTATCCTGCTACAGATTATATCAATTATTTTATTGGTAAAGACCAAAGCAAATGGGCATCCCGGGTACTTCATTATGGAGATATTGAATATGCCTCACTTTACAAGGGCATTGACCTCAAAATATTTCAAGAAAACAATTCTATAGAATACGAATTCAATATCTCACCGAACGGACATCCCGAAAACATTAAAATGGCTTTTTCAGGTCAGGAAGACCTTTTCATTGATGATATTGGCAACTTACATATTAAAACATCACTTAATGAAATAGTAGAAAAAAAACCATTTGCTTATCAAGAAATTAACGGAAAAAAAATTCCCGTAAAATGTAAATTCAAACTGGTCAAAAATATCGTTTCGTTTAATATAGGAAATTACAACAAGAATTATCCACTGATTATTGATCCTTCTTTAATTTTTTCGACCTATACCGGTTCAACAACAGACAATTGGGGTTTTACAGCCACTTATGACCATTATGGCAATGTATATTCCGGAGGCATCTCGTTTGATGTGGGTTATCCCACAAGCACAGGTGCATATCAAGAAAATTTTGCCGGCGGAACCGGTTATAATCCTAACTATTATTCAATGGGTTGTGATATAGGAATCATTAAATACAGTCCCGATGGCACTATGCGAATTTTTGCAACTTACCTCGGTGGCAGTACTTCAGAAGAATTGCCTCATAGCATGGTGGTAAATTCAGAGAATGAATTAATTGTGATGGGGACTACCGGTTCGTCGGATTTCCCGACTACCTCAAATGCTTACGACAATAGTTTTAACGGCGGTGACTCTACAAGTTATGATAATGTTATTATTTTCAAGCAAGGACTAGATATTTTTGTTTCTCATTTTAGTAGCGATGGCTCCCAGTTATTAGGATCAACTTATGTTGGTGGCAGCAAAAATGATGGATTAAACTTTCGAAATTACTATCAGTCCCATATTATGCATGGTAACGATTCACTTTATTACAATTATGCTGACGGTGCCAGAGGAGAAGTGATTACAGATGACAAAGGGAATATTTATGTAGGGATCTGTACATTTTCCAATGATTTTCCAATTACCGGCAGCTCTTTCAATTCCACTTATGGTGGAAAACAAGATGGTGTAGTCTTTAAGTTGGATGGCAGTTTATCCTATCTAATTTGGTCCGGTTATCTTGGCGGAAGTAATGATGATGCCATTTATTCCTTAACATTAGATAAAAATCAAAATGTGTTTGTTGGTGGCGGAACAACATCACATGACTTCCCGACAACGCCAGGTGTAATCTACCCTACTTTTCAAGGCGGTACGACCGATGGATTTATTGCTCATATCAGCTCAAATGGGAATATGTTATATCAATCAACTTATTACGGTTCACCTGAATATGATCAGGTGTATTTTGTAAGGACCGACAACGAAAATAATTTATATGCGACAGGACAAACGAAAGCAACAGGCAATTACTGGATAAATAATGCTTTATATAATCATCCCAATAGTGGCCAATTTATTTCAAAATTGGATAATGCATTAACTCAACGAATTTGGTCAACAGCATTTGGAACAGGCAATGGAAAACCTAATATTTCAATTACAGCCTTTGAGGTAGATATTTGTAACAGAATTTTCCTATCCGGATGGGGACGCGAATGGGCAAACAGTGACGGCTACACATGGACAAACACCGAAGGGACCAAAGGCATGGATATTACCTATAACGCCTACCAGGATACAACCGATGGTCAAGATTTTTATCTAATGGTATTAGGAGAAGATGCAAGTTATCTTGATTATGCTACTTTCTTTGGAGAAATTCATTATAACGCTTGTAGTTATAGTGGTCACGACCATGTAGATGGTGGTACAAGCCGCTTAGATAATCGTGGAAATATCTACGAGGCAGTCTGTGCCAGTTGTGGTAGTTGTGATGAATTCCCTACCTATCCTAACCCGGGCGTGTGGTCCCCACATAATGGTGCAGCCCCTTCAAACAACAATTGTAATAATGCTGTATTCCGCTTTAGTTTTGTAGATGATTATGCGATAGCAGATTTCAATGCACCTCCCGTAGGATGTGAGCCCTATACGGTTACATTTACAAATAATGGGCAAGGACAAAATTATTTTTGGGATTTTGGAGATGGTACTACCTCTACTGATTTTTCACCAACACATACTTATTCTCAATCAGGATTATTTTATGTTACACTTATTGCCATTGATTCTTCAACTTGTAATATTTCAGATACTATCACAAGAATAATTCAAGTTATAGGTAATTCGCACGATAGTTTGCCGGATGAATACTTATGTGCCGGCACCAGCGTACAAATCGGTTTAAATTATCAAACCACTCCGGGCGTTACTTATAATTGGACTCCCGCATCCTATTTAAACAATTCCTATTTACCCAATCCATTCGCTTTCCCGCCTACAACAACAGAATACACGCTAATAGTAAATAACGGGAACTGTTCAGACACCCTAACACAAACTGTTCATGTTATTAATCTAAATAATGCCATTCTAAACAACGATTCCTTACTGTGTGACTCCATTAACAATTTACAACTCAACACAGCCTTAAATGATACCACCTTAACATTCATTTGGTCCTCCACTAATCAATTTACAGATACATTAAATAGTAATATCCATGATGGTAGTTTGTTGGTAAATTCTTTAAATCAAGATACACTTTTCTTCTTGCAAACTACCAGTTCCTATGGCTGCCAAAGTGTTAATTCCGTATCGTTTATTTATGACCCTGTAAAAATAAATTTAATAAGCACTACCGATGCATTATGTTATGGCGAATGTTCCGGTACTGCAAATGTATCAGCAGTTGGACAAGCACCCATAACCTTTGAATGGAGCAGTTCCGGTTCCGACTCCTCGTATTCTGCCAATCTTTGCCCTAACACACAGTATGTTATTATGACAGATTCTATTGGTTGTACCGACACATTATTTTTTCAAATTAATCAACCAACACCACTTATTCCACAAATTACTGACACAACAGGAACAGGATGCGGTATATATGCTAATACGGGAACAGCTACAGCATCAGCAAGCGGTGGCACTCCCGGATACAGCTATCTTTGGTCAAATGGACAAACCAGTGCAACGGCTACCGGCTTATACGCTAACACTTATGTTGTTACCATTACCGACCAAAACGGATGCGACACGACAACCTTTGTAACCATTCAAGACACATCTCAACTCGCCATTGGCACCAACCAAAATAATATTGATTGCTACGGCAATTGTAACGGACAAGCATCGGTATTCATCCAAACACCTTCAACCCCACCTTATAACTATAACTGGTCAACCGGTGACACTTTGACAGGTATCTCAAATCTTTGTGCCGGCACCTATTATTTAACAATGACCGATGCAAATCAATGCTATCGCTTTGCCACAATCAATATTCTGCAACCCGATTCCATACACCTGAATATCAATTTATCTCCCATTCCTTGTTTTGGTCAAACGGGAGGTGCTCAAATTACAAATGTAACAGGGGGTACTTCCCCCTATCAATTTTACTGGAGTACCGATTCCTCAGGGACTTCTGTCAGCGGCTTAACAACCGGCACTTATTTCATTTATACCACAGATAGCAATAATTGTAAAGACACCACATCATTTACACTACTAGAACCACCGCCAATTTCTTCAGATACTTCTATTATTAATCAAATTTGTGATAATGTATGTAATGGCAGTATCCAACTAATTGTTGACGGTGGCACACCACCCTATACTTATAATTGGAGTAACGGTGCCTCGACTCAAAACATATCAGGGCTTTGTTCGGGCAATTATGATGTCACCATTACCGATGCTAACGGCTGTACTTTCTACAGTGCTGCCGACATAGAAAACATGGGCTACATTCCACCTGTTGAAGCCTATAGTGATCAAACAGAAATATTTAGAGGACAGACTGTTACGCTTCATGCACAACCCTCAGAGAATTATCAATTTACATGGTCACCCATTGCTTCGTTGAATAATATCCATATTGAAAATCCATCAGCAACACCCGAAGAAACGACGACTTATCTTGTTACTATTCATGACGAAAACGGCTGTGCTAATACTGATACCGTTACTATATATGTTAGGGACTATACTTGCGGAGAACCATATATTTATGTGCCAAATGCTTTCACGCCCAATGGTGACGGCAACAATGATATTTTATATGTTTATGGCGGTGTAATTGACCATTTTTATTTTGCTATTTTCGACCGCTGGGGTGAACTAATATTTGAAACAACGGATATCCATAAAGGATGGGATGGAACTTATAAAGGAAAACCCCTTGACCCGGCTGTTTTTGTTTATCATTTGGAAGCCACCTGTATCAATCAATTAACTTTTGAAAAAAACGGGAATATTACGCTTATACGATGAACAAAACAATTTATTACACTATTTGATTATCTTTGAATTTTAAAGTAAAGAAAATTTTTAATAAAAGTGATTCAGATTGTGAAGAAAATAATGGTTATTACCTTTTGTTTACTAACTATTCTTGTACAGGGACAAGACATTCATTTTTCACAATTTGAAAGCAGTCCGTTGAACCTCTCGCCTGCCCAAACCGGCAGTTTTGACAGCGATTTCCGGGCAGTAATGAACCATCGTAACCAGTGGCAATCCGTGACAGTTCCTTACCTAACCATTGCCGCATCGTTTGAGGGAAAGACCTATGCCATTTCCTCCATCAAGCCCGATTTTTTGGCTTATGGATTATTGCTGAATGCAGACAAAGCCGGCGATGGTAATTTTGGCACCACCCAACTGAAATTCAGCACCGCTTATCATCATCTATTCAAAGGCAACCTGTTTCAGTCCATAGCTTTCGGCATCAACACCGGTTATAATTACCAGAGTATCGATTATACCAAATTTTATTTCGGTAGCCAGTTTAACGGTTTTCAATACGATGAAAATGCATATAGCGGCGAGGTTTTTCAAAATAACAGGCTGAGTTATTGGGATTTCTCCACAGGATTGCAAGTTACAGGGAAACTGGATACTATTGGATTTACTTTTGGTGTTGTATATAATCATTTAAATCGTCCGCAACAATCGTTTAATGACATTTCAGATTCAAAGTTAGACGGCAAATTCAATACATATCTATTTGTCAATTGGCAACTAAATACCAATAACTATTTTTTGCCATCCATTGTTTATTACCGGCAAGGCATTTTAAATGAATTTGATTTTGGCGGCATACTAAAACACCATACCCAACAATTGGCATTCCCCAATATTTATGCAGGTGGATGGATTCGATGGAAAGATGCAGCTATTATCAAAGCCGGGTTTGATTACCGGAATATTACTTTCGGACTGAGTTACGACATCAATTTTTCAAAGCTCTATGTTGCCAGTCGTGGTAATGGCGGATACGAAATTTCAATTATTTATCAATTTAATAAATCCGTTAAATTCGATGTTCCTTATTTACATCATTGTCCTGTATTTATGTAGTTTTTTATGAAAAAATCATTTTTATTAATAGTCGTCATTTTTTATACTGTGAGTGGATTTGCACAATCGTATAATCAATTGATTCATTTAGCTAAAAAACATGCTCAACAAAATGATTTTCTCTCAGCCGGACAACTTATGGAAGATGCCTACACGGAAAGCCCTACACCTATTATTGCTTTTCAGTGTGCCGAATATTATTTTCAGGGCAGAAATTTCAAAAAAGCTGAACGATTTTACCGTAAGGTAATACTGACTGATAAGCAACATTTCCCTGTGGCTTATTATAATATAGCAACAGCAGAAAAATATCTTGGTAAATACACTGCGGCTGCCAAAAATTTCTGGCGTTTTTTTTCCCGTTTCCCTGACCAAGACCCTAAATTGATAAAAATTGCAAAATTTCAGAAATATTCGTGCGAAGCCGTTTCTACACGCATCTATGATATTCAAAATTCACAAGTTACCCCTTTCGATGCCATAAACTCCCCGTTTAGCGAATTTCAGGTTCAGGAAATTAATCGCGACAGTTTGCTTTTCTCTTCATATCGTCCGCGTTCCAAAAGTGATACAACCAATTTTTTTGCCGCCATCTATAAAATGAAAAATAATACCATTAGTCTTTTAGATACCACTATCAATTTGGCAACAGCACATATTCCTAATTTCTTTTATGACGATTCGTTAAAATTACTTTTGTTTACTGTCTGCAAAGAAACAGAGAAAAGCAAACAATGTTCTATCTTTAAATCAACATTGGAAAATGGTATTTTTTCGACGCCACAAAAATTAAATACTTCGGTAAATTTTGCAGGAAGCAACAATACGCAACCTTTTTTGACAAAAATTGATAACAATTATTATTTGTTTTTTGCCTCGGACCGCAAGAGCGGTTACGGCGGTTTTGACTTGTATTATTCTGCCATGGACGATAATGGTGATTTTTCAATAGCTGTAAATCTTGGCAAAGATATTAACTCACCCATGAATGAAATCACTCCCTATTACGATGCACAAAACGAAGAACTTTATTTTAGTTCGCAATGGTTTGTCAATTTCGGTGGATACGATATTTTTAAATCAAAAGGGAAATTCAACAAATGGGAATCACCTGAAAATTTGGGACTCCCAATTAATTCATCGTACGATGATGTCTTTTATTCGCAAAATAATCGCAGGACAAAAGCTTATTTTTCATCTAATCGCTTAGTAAATCAGGACGATGAAAGTCAGTGCTGTAACAATATTTACACACTTAAATTAAAAGAGGAGGAACCACCACCGGTTCCTCACAAAACCATCGTTAAGCGGATGAAGAAAACACTAAAATTAATGGTACCGCTTACTTTATATTACGACAACGACGAACCCAACCCACGCACATTAGACACCACTACACAGCTTGATTATCAAGAAACATACAACGCTTATCTTCAAAGAATCAACGAATATAAAACAGCTTATTCCAAAAAATTAAAAGGTAAAGCAAAACAACTTGCCATTATTGCCATTGAAGATTTTTTTCAAGACAGCGTCATCGCCAGTTACGAACAATTCCAAAAGGCGCTTGTCATTATGGAGCAATTACTAAAAGAAGGCGAAAATATTCAATTAACAATAAAAGGATTTGCCAGCCCGTTGAATAAAACAGCATACAATACGAATTTATCAAAACGCCGAATCAATTGTGTGGAAAATTATTTGGCAACCTATAACGGCGGTGTTTTTCTGCCATATTTGGATATAGCCGGCACTGAAACCAAAAATAAATTATTCATCCGCAGAAATGCTTTTGGTGAAACACATTCTGCAAAAGATGTTAGCGATAAATTGACCGACTTGCGAAATTCCGTTTATAGTCCTGACGCAGCCAAAGAACGGAAAGTTCAAATTATTGGAATAGATTTCAAATAAAAAAACGAATTTTGCAACCATGAAAGCAGTTGACATTTCATTAAATTCATTGAATCAAGCTGTTATGATTACCAGTTTTGTGGCAGACATGATGCTGATAATTGAATACATCACTGTTCAATCTAAAATGCAATGGAATCAATCACTTGCTAAAAGGCCTATTTTACAAATTCTTTTATCCGCTTTTTTGGGAGTAACACCCGGCTGTCTAGGTGCCTACACCGTAGTATCACTTTATACCCACCGTTTAATGAATTTTGCTGCCCTGGTTACCGTTATGATTGCTACTTCAGGAGACGAAGCTTTTGTAATGTTTTCCATGATGCCTGATACGGCTATTTTATTAAATAGCATCATCTTCATTATTGCCATTGCAACCGGTATTTTTCTTTTCTTTATTTCTAAAAACAATAAACCAATATTTCCCATAAAAGAAATGCAATTTAATTATCATGAAAATAAAGAAGAAAATTGCAAATGCTTTGATTCACATTTAATAATTCCGCAATTAAAAAATATTTCGTTCAATAGGTTTTTACTGCTACTAATCTCATTTTCCTTTATATTTTTACTTATTATCGGTAAAATAGGACCTGAAATTTGGAACTGGAAAAAATGGATATTCATTGGCAGTGCTTTGTTTTTTACGTTTGTCTCATTAACCAGTCCTGACCATTTTTTAGAAAAACATATTTGGAAACATATTATAAAAAAACACATACCACGAATTTTTCTTTGGACATTCGGCACTCTATTATTTTTACATTTTTTTGAAAATTATTTCAATATTGATACATGGATAAAAAACAATATTGTTTGGATTTTATTAATAGCCGTATTAATTGGTATTATTCCTGAATCGGGTCCCCATTTAATTTTTGTTACCCTATTTGCTTCCGGATTAATTCCATTTAGTGTTTTACTTACGAGTTCCATAGTTCAAGACGGACATGGTATGTTACCGCTATTAGCCGAATCAAAAAAAGACTTCGTAAGAGTTAAATTGATAAATATGTTGGTGGGATTAATGGTGGGAGCAATAGGTTATTTATTTAATTTTTAAATATTAATGATGAAATTACCATGAGCGAATTAAAAAAATAAGCACACCAACCGAGAATGATTAAAATTAGAATATGACAATATCAATAAAATTTTAAATTTTAAATGTTGAATTTTGAATTTTGAATGGAAAAAGAAAATATAATATTAGACAAAAGTTTTCACTTTTTTTGACAATCGTTGAGTTTAGTTGTATAAACTATTTATTATTGAATGAAAATAAATGCGTAATTTCTGAACATATACTCAGAAGATGAATAATTCATAATTCGTAATTAAAAAATATAAACAGATGAAAAATATATTTAGTTTCTTTATCGTTTTTTTATTTTTACAATTTTCCGGTATTGCTGACGACACGACAACTGTTGTCATTTTGCATACAAATGATATGCATAGTCATATCGATAAATTCTCTTCGTTGGCCTCCTATGTTAAAATGTTTCGCCAAAAATACGAAAATGTATTTTTATTTTCTGCCGGTGATTTGTTTACAGGAAATCCTGTTGTAGATAAATACAAAGCGCCCGGATACCCTATCATTGATTTAATGAACAAGGTAAAATACGATGTTAGTGAAATTGGTAATCATGAATTTGATTACGGACAAGCAACACTTAATAAACGAATGGAACAAGCTACATTTCCATTTATTTGTGCCAATATGAAAATCACCCACCAATCAATATTGAAACAGCCCAAACCCATGGTAACATTTTACACCAAAGACAGTTTAAAAATTATGATTCTTGGATTGCTACAATTGGGTAAAAACGGTTTGCCCGATGCCATGCTTAAAAAGATGGAAGGGATTCAATTCAGTAATCCTATAAAAATAGCAAAACATTACCAATCATATCATGATTCCTGTAATGTTTTCATTGCCTTGACACATCTTGGTGCAAATACCGACAAAATATTGGCTGAAAAAGCACCATTTTTCGATGTCATCATTGGCGGACACTCACATACCAAACTACCAAATGGCATAAAAATAGGCAACACATTGATAACACAAGCCGGATGCTATATGGATTATCTCGGTGTCCTTTCACTAAAACTTGTCAATGGAAAAGTTGTCAGCAAACAAGACTCGTTAATAACTTTGGTAATGGGGAATCACAACCATGATGATATCTCACAACTCATAGAAAAATATAATCAAGATTCAACTTTAAACACGGTTATCGGACAAGCAAAACAAGACTTGACTGCGCCGGATATGTTGGGGAATTTAATAACCGATGCCATGCGCCAAAAATTAAATGTGGACATTGCTTTTCAAAATATTGGCGGCATACGCTTAGACAAAATTCCACAAGGAAATATTACCGTAAAACAGATTTATCAATTACAACCCTTCGACAATACATTTATTACTTACAATCTGACCCCAAAACAAATCAAGCAACTGATAAAATACGCTTTCAATCTCTATCATAAAAACGAATTGGAAGTCAGTGGTATTAACATAAAACTGCATGTCAACAGCCATCAAAATCTGAAAGGTATTGACCTCTTTGACTTAAAAGGAAATCCGCTAAATAAAGGGAAATTCACCGTAGCCATTAACAATTATATGGCTAGCGCTTACAAATTACCATTTCTCAAAAAAGGCAAAGCAACCAATATTTTGGATGCCGAAACTACCATCGAATACATAAAAAAACACCAAAGGCTGAATGTTGGTTCAAAACGAATAACCATTGTAAAAGAATAGATTGTTGATATTATCTTATACTCGTATATTTAGATCAATATCTGCTTCAATATCAGTAACTACAAATAGATTGAAGGCTATTTATCATGGCTTTTACTGGCTCATAGCGAACTGCTATCAAGATGTTTAAAATTTTTTATGAATAATTCGGAATAAAAATAGGCAGGTGAAATCACCTGCCTATTCAAAGATATAATAATAAAGATAAATTTATGCTTCTGTTTTAACTGAGGTTGTCTCTTCTTCAGTTTCTTTAGTTGAAAATGGAGGATATTTATCCGTCATAAAATTCATATAATTATTTATTCTTTGCATCCATCTCAAATAACCGGTAACAAAGCGATGCATCCCTTCCGGATATTTGCCTGAAAATAAAACAGCCCACCAAGCAATAATCACTACAAAATAAGCAGCAATTCCAATAAAA
>Ga0114934_10001064_pt1 | contig 17862 bp, 27 predicted proteins | sample 4SBtaG_2_FD_99695 | JGI IMG/M metagenome (GOLD analysis project Ga0114934, IMG submission 99695) | Deep subsurface microbial communities from Kolumbo volcano to uncover new lineages of life (NeLLi) - 4SBTROV10_white metaG | ecosystem: Environmental > Aquatic > Marine > Volcanic ...
GAGTGCTTGCAACGTCTAAAAAAAACTAAAACAAGGGGGACATTAGTCCCCTTTTGTTTTAATCAATATAATGATATCCTCCACCCATATACTCTCCAGGTAAAAGTCTTCTTCTCCAAGGTTCAGTTTGTATAGTTCTTTGATCGTAATCTTCAACTATAGTTTTCTTGGTAAAAAGTAAAATAAATAATTTTCTCATACTTTATAATTCTTCAACCTCATCAGGATCAATCCCTAAAGATAATAATTCATAATGATAAAGAGCATTAGGATCTAGTTCCCTAATTTCACTTTCAATTTCTTCTCTTTTCTTAATCAACTCAACAACTTCTTGGTTGTCTGAGACTTTTGATAAATCTATTTCTCCTGACATATTTCAATTAGTTTTCTTAAACAAGCTAATTCCGCTTCTTCATAAGAAGCTCTTTCTGATTTAAAAATTCTACCATCAGATAATCTTATTACATCTTTAACATAAGTTATTTGAGGAAAAGCAAAAGAATCCTTAAAAGGTCTTTCAACTAAATCTAATTTATGTTTCTCTCTAAACCATCTAAATGCTTGCTGGTATAGTGGTCTTAAAGTATATTCACTTTCATTGAACATTACCCTATAACCAGTATTACAGAATATTTCTCTAACTTTAGTATCTTGAGGTCTTTTTTCATAGTAAGCAACCTGATCAGCACCAAGATTTAATACTTTATTAAAACCCAACTCTTCTAAAGCCTTAGCTTCTTCATAAGGTATAAATTCTTTTTCCATAATTATACAAAATCACTATTAGCCTTAGTAGGATGATTTCTTACCTCACCTCTGGGGTGCATTTTCCAATTATATTTTAATAAGTGGTTATATGCATTTCCTTCTAAGTTATATTTATGTTTAGAGAATGATATCTTAACAAAGGTTCTCATCCCTGCCTTATCAATTTCTGGTGCTTTATGTACCTGTGTTTGATCAAGCCTTAGCAAAGTATTAGCAGGAAAAGTAATCTCATTCTCTTCCTTGGCTTGTTCTTCCATCTGTTTGATAGAAGTTTCATGATCATCACTTAGGTTAAACTCCTGTGTACAGAACACAGTTGGGTAACTGTCATACCAGATATAGTTAATATCATCAGTATTAAAACCGTCAATATGATAACCACCTCTTTGACCAGAATATCCTGGCTGTACATATAAATGTTTTACAGTTAAGTAGATATACTTCTGTGTAATAGTCTTTACATCCTCCCTTAATATAGCTGCTTTAATAAGCTTATTAAATGTATGTAGTCTTGAAGGAGTCATGATATCAAGATTCCCACTAAGCTTTATAGGTAGGTACATATAAAACATCATCTCTGTACATTTTATTTTATACTCTCCTATAATTTCAGGTATTTTTCCAGTCATAATTGTAAGTTTTAAATAAAGGGGGAAGTAGCATCCTCCCCCTTAACACCCTAAGTTAGTAATCTTAGGCTACTTTTGTAGCTTTTTTATCGTACATTATATGTAGTACCATTAATCTTCAAATGATTAATAGTTCTACTATCTACTGATTTATAACCCGTACCTCGCATAACTTTCACTCTCAAATAACCATGAGGTGTAAGTGCGTCTTTAGCAGAGTTAGCATTCATCATTCTTGGTTCACCACTACCAGTTGTCCAACCAACAGTAAAAAACCTTCCACCAGCATTTTGAATCATTTCAATTGCCCTTGTTCTGGAGATACGCGGAGTTCTCCCTCTTCTTCTTGTATTTGTATTACTCATATTCTTTATTACATTTGTTTTTCTACCTAACAAGAAGTATAAACATATCATAAGATACACTATAAACATACTTCCTAATAGATACTCATTAGCATACAGACTGACGATTGCCCATCCTGTATTTGAGAAGCCCCATAAGACATATGAAAGCTTTTTATTTTCCTTAATATTATAATAATAACCTGCAATAGCTAGTAAAAATAAAACTAATTTCATTCTTTATTATAAGACATAAGATGTAATTCATTACCACTATTTCTATTCTTCCAAGTATCCACTATTTTAAATCCTGCAGCTTTGAAAAAATCTAAACCTTTAGCAGTATTATCTCCTCTAACAATAACATTAGTGTTAGTAGTTCTTGCAGTTATAGTTTTTGTTAGTAATTCTATATCCTCTTTGGAGAAGTTTCCAGAATAATAATAACCATATAACATAGTACTACCACAGCAATAAGGATACCCTTTAGTATTTATTTTAAAATAATTATCTCCTTTACGGTATTGAACAGCTTCTAAACCACTACCTTCTATTGTAAAACCTTTAGGAGGAGTAAATTTATCAGGATTAAAAATCATACTACCTTTATTAGGCAGCTCCAAAGTACCATAACTAAGTTTTAAATACCATAAGGCTCCAGTTACATGATAAGTGTAATCAGGAAAATGACAATTAGCATACTGTGCACCTGTATAATTATTAGCTAAATACACATTTTTCTTTTCAGGATCTATAACTATATATCCTGGAATAAAGTAGTCTCCATACTGCATAACAATATGCTGTTTGTGTACAAATTTCATTTTACCAACTTTAAATACTAAGCCATCTGTTGGTTTTTTCTTTAATTTTTTTTCAGGTAGTATTGTATCAAATATTCCACTCATAAGTTAAATTTAAATTCTTCTACTAAAACGTCTAAAACCAGCGTGAGCATACATAGAGTTTCCTAATAAAGTTCTACTAGCTTTTCTTTCTAGTATTTTAGCTGATGGTTTATAAGGCTCTGTAGGTGTAATTAATTGTACAGCGTGCATATTACCTTCATACCTTCCAAAATTATATAGATTTTTTTCTCTAAGTTTTTCAACTATTATAGAAGGCACATAAAAACCAAACTCATCTAATCTATGAGGATCTCCAACATAATGATCTAACACTTTATGAGAACCTCTATTAATAGAGGACATATAAACTCTCTTTTTAATGTCTGGACAAATAAAAGTTGTTATAAGACCTTCTTCTATTAATTTATTAATTCCTGCATAAACTTCTTTTAAAGAAGCTTTTCTTCTAGAGGAGTGATTAATAAGCCTGTAAATACTACTTATAGTTCTTCTTTTCCCTGATCTAATTGCTATTTGCTTAGGGCCATAAATATTCTCTTCTTCAGAATATAAAGTATCTGCTGATTCATTAACAATTAAAACATACATAATTTTAGCTCTAACATTCCCATAAAGAACTTTAACATGGTTTTCAAACATTAAACCTTTTTCTTTATCAATATATTCTTGAGCTTCTTTGAAAGTTGTTTTTTTCATATGTTTAATTTTAACATCATAGTATGAGTTGGATATTTACCATCTTGAAATTTAGGGTATAAAAATCTACCTAATTTTCTTTTAGGGAATATAAAATCCACCATAAAAATTCTAACTACTCTTTGAGATACCATTCTAATGATTATCTTATTATTCTTTTTATCAAAAATAAAATCACAATGATATATTTTTCCATAAGATCTATTCATTAAAGGTATAGCCTCTATCCCTCCATTATTAAGAACTTCTAAATGCAAACTATAGTATTTTGAACCTGCAGAGTAACCTTTTTTCATAGAAGGTTTACTCATCCATCCTAATGATATAGAATTTCTATCAGCATCTCCAAAAGAGACTCCAAATATTCTATTAGGATATCTATGTTTGCCTAAAGGAGTATAATCACAAGAGCTTGCAAGATTAAAATTAAATCCTATATTCTCAATATTATAATGAGGCATATATTTCCTCCTAGCAATTTTATTGCCTGGGGAAATAGTATAAATATTTGCTCTCTTCATTAATACAAATTTCTATCTTTTAAAATTTTTGTTACGTCTTTTGATAACTTACCTAAACCTTCTACATTATTTATTGTATAATCAAAAGTAGCGGCATCTAAAGCAGTTTCTGATTCATGGTTTCCACCAACAATTTTAACCTGCTTAATGTCATCTAAAGCATTAACAATTTCTTTTACCTGTCTTCTATTTACTCTTATAGTAAAACCTCCTAATTCCTTAATCTTAGCTAATTCATTAGGGTATCTTACGTCAGTAATAATCCAAGTATCTTGTTCAGTATAAGTAGAAAATAACGCGTTTACCCAAATCTCTGGGTGAATAGTTCTAGTCTTCTGACCAATACTTTGTAATAACTCTCTAGGAGTCATTTTAAGCTCTTTTACGACAGTGTTAAACTTCTCTTTATGGTTAGCCCTCATCCTCTTCATTAAAGCTGTTCTAGCAACTTCTTTGTCAGAATATCTACTTATGATAGCTCCAGTTGATGTAGCTACTCCCCATAAAGACCATTCACTTGGTAATTCCTTGTCTTTAAACTCACGATCTTCAAGATCTTCAATGGTGCAACCTATAAGATTTGCAACATGTTCTTTAAGTTTATAGGCATATTTTTTATTAACCCAAGTGCTTTTACTTCCACCAGTAAGTGCCATTATCATTTTGGCTACAGTATCTTTGCCTGCATTCATTTTACCTGATACACCTATAATCATTTCTTACTTAATTTTTGTTTTACTTTAATACCATAATGAGTACCTATTAACCCTCCTGCAATTGAGAATACTATAACTACCCAATCTAAGTACATAACAGATTTAACCCCTATGGCTATTGATAATAACCAACATAAATGTACTAATACACTTGTGGCTTTTGCACCTAGTAAGTTTTGTTCAGCAGTATAAATAACATTCATAGTCCTAAGGAATATAAATAAAAACTGTGTAACAAATACTATAAGACATAGATGCCAAATTTGTAATTCTTCTAACCAATTCATAGTTTATTAATTCTGTTTCTAGCCCTTTCACAACATTCTATCATATGTCTTAAATAAGTACATCGTTTAGAAAAATCATAATCAGACTTACGTTCTTTATAATTGTAAATTAAATGATCCCCTAAAGCTCTAGTATATCTTTCTGCTTGTTTGTCAATTCTACGTTTAACAATTAATTTCTTTAAATATTTCATAGGCTTTGGTTTAAAAAAGAGAGGCTACTTAATTTCACCTCTCTATTAACTTAACTTACAACATGTGTAGGTTTTCCCTACAACATTTCACATGATCCTCCAGCGCAAGCAATCTCACCCCTTTGATCAGTATTATCTTCTTCCTCAATTAATAATGTCATATCAACATCATCAATATGAGAAAGCTTTTCTTCGTATTCTTCTTTGGTACACTCCATAAAAGGTGCATCTTTATAAACATGGTCTGTGTAAGGTAGCACAGATAATCCATTAAAGGAATCTCTGTTACTCCACATCCAATCAGCTACGTCTCCCCATTCAGAATCTCTGACTGAGACTGTTGCTGACACATTATTAGTGTTTGGACCACTAACATGTCCTCCAGCTACCCACTGTGTGTTGAACACAGCAACTCTGTTTAAAAACTCAATTGCTGTTTCACCTTCCCGAGTTATTGCTCCCTCTGGTGACTTTACAGGAAATCCTATTACTGCAGATCCTGGTTGGTCATCCATCTCTTTTATTAGAGCAGGATGGTGTTCTGAAAAATGTCTATATAAATCATCTCCTATTGCACATTGCACATTTCTGATGTAATAATCAGAATGCCTTGTATGGATACCTGATGAGGTTCCTAGCAATGTACTTGTTGTACCTGCAGGTTTTACTGTGGTTACCCTAGCTGCTGGATTGATGCCAATCTCTTTTGCAACCATTGTATTTGTCTCAACTGCTATTTTAGCTGACAAAGTCAAATCTAAATCTGCAGCATTGCCATCAGCAATACCTGTCATACCTATCCCTACTAATGCATCTTTTTTAGTAGTTCTTGACCATATAGGTCTTAAATAATGAAAATCTGTAAATCCTGCTTGTAATGTTCCAAAAAAAGTAGCTGCGATCACTCGCTTATCTAACTCAGTTTGAGTCTTAACATCCGACACATTAATCTCACATAAATTACAGAATTGGAAAGCTCTTAAACCTATTTCTGCACAAGGATTGGTTCCCCACTCCAAGTCATTAGTAAAATAAATTCCAGGCTCTCCTGTTTTGTTTTTCTCAGTTATTTTGAATATTCTTTCAAAATCTTCTTTTAGCTCTTCTTTACTTCTTAATAGAACTGCTGAGTTATTAGCTCTCCCTCTCTGAGGGTTTAAGTCCCAATATTTACCTGCCTTGCAACTAAGCATTGCTTCATCATCTGGCGAAAATAAAGCTATTAGTGCAGCTCTACGAATGCCGCCTGCTAATACAGCGTTTGCAATATGACATACAATATCATAAACTTCTACAGTGTTTAACTTATCTCCCTCTTCCTTTCTTTCTAATATAGTTTCTATATTAAACAGACAAGTCTTTAAAGGTTCTGGGCCTGGTGCTTTACCACCAGCTGTTTTAAGTCTCTCACCTTTTGCTCTAATAGAAGAATAATCAAATCTTGGCTTGGTTTCACGCTTACCAAAATAAGCTTTCATCAAATGCTTTACAGCATCTGCCCATCCTTCTATACTATCAGCAATTACATATTTTTGCTGTGCTTGAGGTTTCCTTATTTCAGGGAGCCTATCCACATGGTGTTGTTGTACAGAAAATCCTACTCCTGTACCACCTAATAATAAAAACATCACTTCTGAAAAAGCCCTATAATCATCTATAGGAAGAAATGAACAATTATAAATCCTTGACTCATTTTTGTTCACTGCCTCTCCTGCAAATTGCAGGGCTCTCATGGAAGGTAATATTTCTCTCTTGTAAATAGACTCTGAAAACAGTTTGATACTATCAGATAAATCTGGATATCTTTCTGTCATCATATTTATATACCTGTCTACAGTCTCTTCATATGTTTCTCTTCTTTTTAAGTCTGCTAAATATTTAGCATATTTGTTGTGATGTATAACATCACTGAGCGCTAGTGCTCCTTTCTCCATCCACTGAATTTTTCTCTTTAAATACTTTCATTGCATCGCAATAAATCTCCTCTTTCATTATAGGCATACTGCCTATCTCTTGCCCTCTATCAATAGTGATATCAAGCTTTTTCTCCCACTCTTTGTATTTAGATTCAGCCCTATACAAAACTTTACCTACTTCACTTCTGTTGGTTATACCATGAAAACTTAGAACATGTCTCTTATAAGCATCATCAAACTGTGAATACTGCCCATTTAAGAACTTAAAATAATTCTTTCTATATTTTTCTGGTATATCAAAGACATACATTTTGTGATAATCATCACAATCATATTCTGTTTCATACAGTAAATGATCTTGTATAGTCTTATCATAATATTCAAACCAAGCCTCTTTACTTTTCTCTGTTAATAAGAATATCTTATTCTTCAGCTCTGGTTTATTTTTATCTCCTACAAAACATTGAAGCAGATTTTTATATTCTCCAATACTTACCCCTGTTAAGGGTAATATGTAAGTATATGACCTATTCTTATCTCCTCTAACGTCAAATTCCACATTAGTCATATATAATCTAGCTACACCTTCAAACCTTCAACTTCATAATCTTTAGGTTTATTCCAGTAATTTGTTTCTTTATGCCACTTTAATCTTGCGATTAAATTCTCAACTTCTCTCTTTCCAGCTTTAATCCACTTATCTGAAAAACTATAAACTGCGCAGTCAAAAGGTGCAGAGGTCTCAACTGCAATTATTTTATGCTCTATAGTCCATTCACTAGAATTTCTAAATTTTTCTTCTAGCCAATATCTTATAGCATCATCATAATAAGCTTGTTGTCTATAGTATTTATATTTCACATAAGAAGCCATAAAGCCTCTAAATATATAATCATTTAGGACATTTCCAGTCCCTTCTTTCATTATAGGAAGGTCAAAGACATTTGATGAAGTAGTTTTTAAATCTACATTTGTAGCTACTTTATTCTCAACATCTATAACCAGTCTATCAATTTTTGACTTTCTCTTAATTGAGTCTTCCCAATAAATTTCTAATTCACTATAAGCATTAAGTTCTGGATCTAATAGCTTATATGCAAGTTCATCTTCTAATACAGCCTGTACAGCTTTATCTACTTTATATTTAGTAGCTCTATCAATAAAGATCTTGTCACCGTGAGTTGATCTCTCTTCAATATAAGCTTGTACACTTTTCTGATTGAACTTCTTAATTACAGCTTCGTAACTAAGTTTAAATCCTGATTCTTCGTATGCTATTTTAAGTCTGTCATCCTCTTCCAATCTATCAAGAAAAAGATATTTATCAATAAACTCTCCTAACATTCCATTAGGTCTTTCACAATGAGAAACAATATATAAATCAGGTTCTAATAATGCTAAATGCACCATAGTTCCTAAATCCATATAAGAGCTTCTCTTTCCTTCATGACTATCAATTTTATATTGGTAATATGAGGGTGATCTTGACAACCACCCTAACATACTATTACTAATATAATCAATTCTCTTGAAGTACTCTTGCTCCTTCATTGTCTAAATGATTATTTAATTTCTCCATAAACTCGGAGTATATTTCTAGCCTACTTTCATAGGCGTTTTTTCTTTCTTTCTTTACGATGTATTCACCTTTAGTTTGATTTAAAGGAAGGTATAAATGCCTGTCCTCAAGCTGCTCTTCTAAAATATACCGAACAACAGTATGTTTACCAGCTTCCATCGCCTTCATTAGTTTAACCAATCTACCTGTGAATCTATAAGTGTTAAAACACTTCATTTTAAATTCATCAGTATAAATCATAATTAATCCTAAGACTTCTAAGGTCAGAGGTATAGGTTTTGCTAGTCGCATAGCGCTTACAATCCCCTTTTCTTCCCTTATATATACAATTTAAGAAATCATAATAATCTCCGCCTTTGTACCATTTATCTTGCCATTTTTTATACGCTAAGACACTTTCCTCCCATGTCTTAAATGACTGAAATGAAGTCACTTTTACTCCATTAACATAAGTTCTTTTAGTTAATCCAAATAGATTATTCTTATCTCTAGAGCATTTTGTGCACTTCAACCATCCAGTCTCCTCTATAGCTTGTCTTAAGACAATTTCAGGAAACTTGATATTATTAACTAATATCTCTGCTTTAACATTAGAGATAGTTAGTTCCTTAGCATTTGCGTTTAATATACTAAGGAGTAAGCTCGCTATCAGCAATCTTTTCCTCATAATGCATATTTTTAATTATCTCAATGGTATCCCGCACTTGTTTTTGTGTGCTAGGTAGGTATAAGGTATAACCTTTATCCTTCATTAAGTTTTTGAACATTTTCCATTTAAGTGGAAATGTATCATTTGCATACCCCTTAACTTCAATAACCCATTTATCTTTTGTGTTAACGAAATCTGGTGTATAAGTAATAGCTCTAACGTTATTAGAGACTTCTGTAAAGACCTTCTCCCCCTTAATCTTGTGAGATTCATAACAAGGTGAAGTATAGGCAAATTTTTCCACTAGGTTGTATCTATGAGCTTCATACTCAGAGCTAATACCAGCTTCTCTTAATCTTCTATAGGTATATGTCTCAAGTTTTGACCTGAATTTAATACCATCTTCTATATTTTCTGTCGCGTTTCTAACTTTCTTATTAGTGGAGCCTTTTTTTCTCCTAAAGTTCATTAGCTTTTTGCTTTTCTTTCTTTCTTTCTATTTAATGCGTTATACATATGTAACACATCTTTTTGCCTCTCTGTCATCCTACTAAAGACAACATGTCCACCATCAGGGTGAGGCACTTTAACAGTATCATTCAACTGTCCAGCAGCATTATTATTTGCTGCTATTTCTTCTGCTTTACTCATATTACTTTTTTAATTCTGTAATCATTGTTTCTAAAGAAGATTTTGGGTATCTTCTATTACCCTTCATATGGTCTAACCAATTCATAATAAACTGTCAATTAAACACCTTGTCTCTAAAGTTCCTTCTTGCTTACAAAAGTCTGAAGGGTCTTTTAAAGGTTCTTTTGTGTTTTTGTTTATAAATGTTTTAGGGATAAAAACAGACTCTAGTCCATATTGAACTTTTAAATTATCAGCTCTTTCTATTCCTGTTGAATCATTGTCATAAAATACAATAATTTCTTTAAATCTTTTTCTAAGCTCTTCAATTACACTTTGAGGTATTTCTGCCACCTCTGAAATAGGTGCAATTGCAGTGTATCCTAACTCATATAATACCATAACATCTTTAAGACTTGATGTTATAAATAATAAATCACCTGTTTTAGGCAGTTGTTGGTATCCTTGAATAATGTTAGTGCTAGTATTACTTAACCACTTAGTGGTTTTATCGTAGGGTTGTAAAATTTTATATTTATAGTTACCAAAACAGTAAGCATAGGCTAACCTATTTTTACCTACCCTAAAGAATTTCTTATCAATGTAGAAACCTAATAAAGGTTTTACTCTAAAGAAGTCTAAAGTCTTTTGCTTTATATGATATTGCATCCAGTAAGCCTTAGACTTACCATTATATTTCTTAGAGACAATATTAATTACAGCATTATCTTTTTTAGAAAGTAAATGTGAAATGTCATGTGTAGCAGGTGCATCAGTCCTTTTAATAGGTCTATACAGCTGTGTACCTAGTCTTAAATGAAAATCATTATTAATCATTTTCAATGCTTCATAGTAATTTAAACTATGCTTATACATAACATAGCCTACAGGGCTAAATTTATGCTCTTTCCTAACAAAATCCTTATACCAAAACTTATCATCATAATAAGTGATAATAGCACTAGGAGTTCTATCATTTCTTAAATCACTACAAAAATGTTTACTTACTTTCTGAAAATTTGTAACATAATATCTAAATATATCATAACCCGAGATTCTATTGAAGATATTCTCTTCAGATAATTCATCAAAATCTTTAGTACTAATCATACTTAGTAAAAGGCTGAGCTTTTACACCCAGCCTTATTATTTTATTTATTTTTTACTTAGAAAGGCAAGTCATTAGTACTTGCGTTCTCTGTTGAATTCTCAATCATTTCATCCATGTCAGGACTTGGTAATTTCACCATGTCATACTCATTACTTGGATCAAATTTAAGTCTACTAGATTCTTCAGTAACATCTAAGCTCTCTACAAAGTAGCGCAAAGGTAATACTGCTTTAAACCAGTTTCCTTTTTCTCCCTCAATCTCTTCACCAGTAAATTTATATCTGGCAAACTTATTCCCAATAATAGGGTAAATAGCTTCAGCATAAGCATCATGAGTTGGAGCCTCAATACTATCAAGTTGCTCTTTAACTCCATATGCATTTGCGATATCAGTTAATCTAGACAAAGTATAAGGCTTTGCTCCTTCTGATAACCATAAATCTGCTTCAGCTGTTTGTGGCTCCCCATCAAGAGCCTCTAAAGGTCGAGATTCAAAAAGTAACTTAATTCCAGGGGTTCCTTTACTATTTGAAGTAACTCCTACAATACCACTAATTTTATACTCTCCAATCCCTGGGCTAATAAACTTACTAACCCTTTTTTCATTCCCACTATTATTCTCTACTCCTTTAGTTGTAATCATAATTAATCTATATATATTTTGTTCCAGTCAAATTCAAAATTTTGACCTCTTAAATGTTCACATCTACTTCCACACACTAATTCTTCTTTAGCCTGAAAGTTGATCATAAGCTTATCCTCTTGTCTATAAAGGTAACCTATTGCATCTGCATCAGCACTTGTGATATTCCTGATCTTACCAGTTAAATCCAAGTCTTTTGCAGAAACTTCTGCACCGTTTTTATCAATAAGTTTGTCCTTTACATGACATACTAGAATTACATGCTCTGATAACCCCTTAATGTAAGATAGCCATTTCCTATACGCTTGTCTAAGCCATAGATATCCTGCACCATTTGGTAGTTCTAACACAGATTTGCCTGTAAATCTTCGTCCTTTTGGATCTGCTTTATATGCATTTGTAGCAGCCTCTTCACACCAATCTTCTAACTTAGTCATGGTATCAATTGCTACATACTTATAAGGCTTGCCAGCCTCTTTTATCTTTTCTCCTACTTGATAAAGTTCCTTAACATTATTAACTTTAATCTTCAAAGCCTCAACAAAACTACTCCCATCTTCCAAATCCACTATCAAACAGTTATCTAACTCTGACAGTGCAGTTGTTTTCCCTATTTTAGGCTGTGAATACAGCACAAAGGTTCTGGGATTTCTATTCTCTATTTTTATTTTTTCTTTAGGTAATTCTAAACCTACTTCTTCACTCATTACTTATAGGTATTCATTCTTCACTTTTCTTTTCTCACGTACCTACATTCCTTAAATCACTATACATTTTATCAGTCATCTCTTCAGCTTTAGGTAATTCTCTAAACAATCCTATCTCACCTAGGAAAGCATAACCTATCCTGAAATCATCAATACCCCATGAATTCTTTAAGGCTGTAATAGATCTAAACCTATTATAACCATTAGAATTAATGAGTCTTTTGATATCATAATCCATATGATTAAATACCTTAAACTTATAGGGATTAAATAATGCTAATGCAATATCACAATCTTCATATAAATTACCAGTATCCTTGAAGTCATCAGGATCAGGAGTTAATTCTTTATTTCTGGCTCTCTGTGAGTCAGATAAACTCCTATTAAACTGTGAAACTACTACAGGTGAAAACCCATAAAAGTCTCTAGAAATGCCTAAATACTCAGACATTTTATCAATATTCTCTTTTTTTGTATACCCTCTTTCTCTCGTTAATTTCCCTATGTGATCAAGCACAACTTGTGTAATCTTATTAGGGTTATTGGGTATATACTCTTTTTCAAATTCTGATTTTTGTACAACTTTACCATTAGAATCTGCTACACCTCTTAATTGGTTGAAAACCCCAGTAGGATTCTCAGCACCATCTATTATCTTAACTACATCTTCCATTTCATCGAAGTAGTCTAATGTCTCTGTTATTTTCTCATATAGTTCTTGCGACACTTTACTTTTTCTGACTCCCCATTGATAAATAGTAGGGACATCTAACAGATAGCCATAATCTTGATATAGCTTCATACAAAGCCATTTACCAAGCTTGTGTACTCTAGACCTTTCCATAGATCTATAAATAATTTCAAGCTCAATATTGGTTTTGTCTTTATTTTTCATATACCAATCATATGCACTTAGTACATAAGTGTAATCAGTAAAACCAGTCTTTCCAGTCCCACTATTACCTCCTATGAGTGTATATAATTGTTTTCCAATGGTAATATGTTCTCCGAGTTTCTTGTGAGTGATAGGAATAGTAGTAACTTCTCCTTTAAGACCCTTTTCAACTTCAGCCTTAATCTCTTCCGAATAACTCAATTTACTTGTTTAAAAATTTATCATATTATCTCCACTAGTTTCTAAACCTTCTTCACCAAATTGTTCACAATAAGCGGCTAAGGAGCTTACTCTATCTTTTTCAATAAAGTAATGCGCCTGTTTCATATAATCAAAATTATCCTTTTTCTTTTCATCAATATAAAAGTTAGTAACTTTTAGTATTAAATCTTTAGTGTATTCAGGATTATTAAGTATAAATGTAGCCATCTTATCTATACAACCATTTTTATCCCCTTTATAAGGGTACCCAAGGCTGTTTAAGCCCTTAGGAAAGAGGTTCCTATACTCTTGTATCCAAGTAGCAACTTCTTTCTTTACAGAGCTTTTATTTCTAACTAGAAATAATTTAACAGCTTTAGGTTGTAGTAGTATTTGTGATATTTTTGTGCCTGTATATAGTTTACCTACAATAGTCACAAATCCTTTCTTTTGTAATTCTCTTAATACTTCAACATAGTAATAATCACGCATCATATCTTCATAATCTGCATTATTACTAGCTATAGCATGTAGTAAGAAATACTCAGAAGGGTTTATTTGGTTCTTTAGCAGGTTTTTCCACTTCATTGTCACCTGCACTATTACCTCCTTCTTTTTTATTTTTTAACTTTGTTCCCACAGGACAAGTACAGTAAATCATAGATTTACCATTAAAGTGCTCTCCTGTATCAAAACATTCTAAGCACTCGTCCTCTTCATTTTCAAATTCATAACTCATTCTACGCAATTTTCATAAATTAACTTATAATCCAACTCTATCTCTTCTAGTGTAGGATCAAGGTAATTTATAATTTGAGCTGCAGTACAAATGCATTCAAATTCTTGACTAATAACTCTTGCAGCTATTACTGGGTCATTGATATTCAATAAAACTTCTGGATCATCTTGTAATAATCCAACTGCTATGTGAATATCTTCATCGCTAATCTTTCCATAAGAAAGACCTCCATCTATATTCATTATCATTAATTTAATTTAATCATAATTAGAAGTCATTTGTTTTTCAGCTTGTTTGAAACCTATAACAGCAGGTTTCTTACCTTCGTAAACTTCATTAAGATGTTGCATTACTGACGTAGCTTTGTTAAAAGGCACACTCATATGCCCATGCATGCAATTAAAGTCCACTTGATGAGCTTCATTATCTTCATCAAATTCTTCCCATTCTTGCTCTATTGAGTTCCAATAACCATTACTTTGCCTAGGGCTAGGATAATCTCCATAATAATCATCAGCAGGATTACTATGACTATGCCTATTTGAGTGTGTATTCCCCCTATGCTTTGGTATTTTACCATTGTATTGGTTCTCAAAATAATAATTAGAGTAATTGAAATAACCTGAAGTTGTAATAAACTCTCCAAATAGTTCCATAGGCTTATCAGCATCAGGAAACATAATAGCTAGTTTATTAAATGTAATAATACTCTTAAACACATCAGGAGAAGTATCCCTTATAAGTATTAAAGACTCTATTACTCCTTCTTTAGCCAAAAACTCTTTACCAAGATTATAGGTATCTGAAAAATCAGAAGTTCTCTCTATAAAGTCGTAAAAAGTTCCATTATGACTAAATACTGGATTATCAGTAATTATTGCATCATCTTGCTGTATCACTTCATCATCTTCACTTACAACATAAGGGTGACACCCTAAGGTGCCCTTTTTCCCTGCAGTTGCATATCTTAAATGTACCATGAGTTCATCCCCATCTTGCACATCTAAATCAGCAATATGCTCTAATAACACTTCTGAATACAAAAATCCCTTTGCAACTTTAATTTCAGAAGAGCCTGCTCTTTTAAGCGCGTATCCTGAACCATGAGAATTTCTTTTCACAGCACAGTTTACAGCAGATTCAAGCTCATCCTGGCTAAAAGGAACTCCTGCTTCTTTTGCTATTACTATACACATATTATATCTTTTAAACTTTTATCACCAATTTTCTCAGTAACATATTCACTCTTAGGATCTAAATCATCCCCACTAAATTTCTCTCTTCTTTCTTTGATGTATGCAATTAAAGAATCAGCATCTTCTCCATAAGCAGCTTTAACAATTTGTTCAACTGTTATTACTTTATTATCAAGAATTGCTTTTTTATGATTCTCTACATAATACACAAAAGCCATACAGATTAAAATCCAGTTCTTAATTTTTTCATAATTAAGAGTACCTGAATGATTTCTAAATTCTAAGGTATGAATACCTTGATTATGTTTATGATTGTCTCTTCTACCACTTAAACCTCCTCCTCTAACATTAAAGTTACAAGGGATAAAGTTTAACCATTTGTATCTGAGAATCTTTTCCATAGGTATACTATTGTATTGTCCACAATATCTACCAAAATGGTGATTTAATTTTTTATTATGATTCTTACTCAGTTTCTTACCATAAGTCATTGCTTCATAAAGCTTGTCATAAGCTACTTCAACACCATATTCCCAACTTCTGGAATTACCATACTTGTTAATAATCTGTTGAAGTTTCTTTTTAGGCAAAACTCCACAATACCTATTAGTTTTTCTACTCTTAGGAAGCATTGAAAAAATACTGTCTTGAGACTTTTCTGCTAATATATAAGCAAAAACATTAAACTCTTTATTGAAAATAGCTCCACCAATATGCACATGCATTCCACATTTGCTATCAATTGAAGTATGATCATTTAAAAGTTTAACTAAATCATATACTTGCTTTAGTCCAGTATCTCCTTTAAGAACCCCTGTTACATATTCTGTACCACTTATAGAACCATCATGAGTACTTTTAACATTTAATTCTTCATTAAATAAAGTAATCTCAGGAATAGCACCACTACTGGTTTCTAGTTCTACACCAAAAGTGTATTGTAGACCATTAGTACCTCTATAACTAGGAGAATCTAAGCCTAATTTATTATCTAACGTTTTATTGCTAGTTTTATGGGCATAACTTCTCCCTACATTTTTAATAGGGCTTCTTCTCTTTCCAGAATAAGGCTTAAATCCAAGTTTGCTACTAAGATCATCTTTAACGTATTGAGGGTAACCATCAATACCACATAAAGTGTATCCTAACTCTTTAGCAATCTTTTTATTAAGAATATAAACTTTTCCAGATTCTTTTTTATAAATAGTGTAAAGTATATGTTGATGACCATACCCTATACTCTTGATTAAGTACTCTTGATAAGCACTTAAATGACCACTATTCATTAAAAGACCTAATAAATTAGAACTAGAACTTGAATATATCTCTACAGGCTCACCATTTTTAACATCAACGATAATACCTGAAATATTCTTCTTTAAGACGTATTCTCCAGAGTAAGGATCTTTTACTATCTTTGGATCATTTTTGGAGTAAGAATTTCCTCCTATACTAATCATTCCCATCTTATGTTCTTTATTTTTAGGCATCAGCAGGTGCCACAATATACGACATAAGCTCCTCCATATTGCTGAGGACTTCCTCAAGTCGTTTGTAATCTCCTTCTTTATATCCATGCCATTCAGCTTGTTGTTTGAATTCTGTTTTATACTCGTCTAACATTCCATACCAACTTGACACACAATTCAAGAAATCATATGCAGCAACACCTTCATCTGCAATTTGTTCATCTTCAGAAGGTTTCTCAGGGCTAACAGTAATCTGTTCTACCTTATGAGGCTCTTGAATTTTCACTTCATAATAACTACCATCATCAAAGTATGAGATATGTAGATATAAATCTCTAGTAGGATCATAAACATAGTTCTCGTCAATTTTCTTACTAAATTTAATTGGATGAGTTCTATATTTCTCTGTAGTATTATCATCATAAACATTGATAGTCCACATTACCTGATTTTTATCCTTTTTAGAGAAACTGTCTCTAATTTCTCTTTTCTTAATTTTCATAATATCATCAGTATATGTATGCTTCTCAGTGCTTGCTCCTACAATAGCATTAGAGCGTTTTAAAGCGTCTTCTCTCTTTTGATCCTTAACATATTGAGGTAATTCTAAACTACTATTAGCAGGAGTTTCTTTCTCTCTACTATGAGTAGTAGTAGTTTTACTACTTTTATGTTTTTTACTAGTATTAGTTTTATGAGTGTTAGCTACTGAATAAGGCTTCCTTTTAATAGGTTGAGTCTTAATAATCTCACCTGCCTCAATAGTATACAAAGTATTCTTAGGCAAAGATTTGATTTTAGTACATCCAATTGCTTCTAACCCTGCTTCTAAAGAACATAAGTAAAGACCATCTCCTTCAGTAGTTTTAAGTCTACCTCTAAATAAAGGTCTCTCATCATCTCTATAAGCATATAAAGTATTGTTCTTATCATCTACCTGAGTAAATAATAAAGCTGCTGAACCATCATATTGCTCTAATACTCTATAATCTTCAAAAGAATCTAACGCTTCAAAGAAAAGTTTACTGTCAAGATTTACATCAAGAGCATTAAACTGATAGTGAGTTCTTAAACTCATAAAGTTTGTAAGAACGCCATTATGA
>Ga0114934_10001065_pt1 | contig 17848 bp, 17 predicted proteins | sample 4SBtaG_2_FD_99695 | JGI IMG/M metagenome (GOLD analysis project Ga0114934, IMG submission 99695) | Deep subsurface microbial communities from Kolumbo volcano to uncover new lineages of life (NeLLi) - 4SBTROV10_white metaG | ecosystem: Environmental > Aquatic > Marine > Volcanic ...
CATGGACGAAATTTTTATCAGCCGGACTTTTAATTTTTAACTTCCCAGCGCCTTTAGTATCAAATCCAACACCAACGCCCAGCATTGACATGTCCATCAAAAAACAAAATGGCTCTGCTGGATCGGACGCCACATCTCTGGTAGACACAAACCCACAATTATTGAGAGCAGCACTGCCACGAGTCCACATAAACTCAGTGCCCATCATCCACAAACCCCGACCAGGAGGTAGAAATTTCATGTCCCACATTCTTTGGAACATTTCTTGTGCTGATCGTTGCGCTTTATGATAATCCCATGGAATATGGATTCTAGTACAATGCCTTCTTTGTATTTCATAACATCCTTCAACAACTCTCACTATTGTGTCAAGAAATGATTCCTTAGAACCATCATCTTTAACTCTAGAGTATGTGCGATAAAACACGAACTCGCCAAGACCATTAAAACCAAAATTTGGTTTCTTGTCCCCATATACTTTCAAAAAATTAGGGTCTAACCTAAAATGATCTCCATCGCAATCTATTGAAGCAAAAAATTTACGAAGTTTTCTGTTAGATTCAACAGTTATTGACACAATGTACCTTCCAATCTTTTCCCAAAAATTTTTTCTAATTCTTTTTTATTTGTAGGATCTTCAATAAATTTCGCGCGCACTTTATGCAAAGCCGTCGCCTTTGGCAACAATGTTCTCTCATCAGTCTCTTCAATTGCCCTCATGGCTCTTCTACAAGACTTCGATAAAGATAAATACAAATCAGAAATCTTTGAAGCTTGATACCATTTCACAAGATTGCAAAATGAGTCAGGGTCGTCGCGATCAAGTAATATTTGTGTTAATTCTGAATTTTGAGCACGAACGCTCAACCAATCTTTGGTAGATTGAATTAACTCAATGTCCTGATCATTATTTTTGCATTCCTCTTGAAGTATTTTATAACATAAGTCAAGTAAATTTTTTTGATGTAACGCCGCCAATCCTTTATGCATTATCCCAAGAATTTTCGATCTTTCAATCGCAATACCAATAAATTTCTTAGCAGTGGGTTCATCAAAATCCCATTCTTCAAATTTTTGTGCAATTGCTTTTGCATACCGCCATTGGTAAGTTTTAGATGGGTCAGTGTGAGCTGGGAACGTCAATTTTCTTCCGTATTGTATATAAGCTTCAGAACACCATTGCCAAACATCTAAAATTCTGTCTTCGCCGCATATTGGTACATTGTTTTTCATAGTTTTGTTTTAATACGGAGGACGATAATGAACGATATTCCTAAATCTTTAAAAAATCAACAAGATAATGACACAAAAAAAGATCCACAAAGCATTTTTGACCAACGATTCCAAGTTTTTATGGATCAATTTGGTGAAATTTGTGAAAAAGAAAATGTGCCGATATCAATAGCAATCGTAGTGGACCCTAAAACAGAAGATCAGCCATTGGTTTTCACACGTGGAGGAACATATGAAGTGGCAACAGTAATGGCTCATGTGTTACGCAATATGAAACGAATGATAAACGATGAACTAGATGTTAATTAGTAGACGAAATCACGTCATCAATAAACACTTTGCTGATTTCGTTTTTAAGTTTAATATCATCAAGCTGACCATAACATTTTATTAAAATATCATGCAATTCATTATATTTATCGATTTTGAAATTGTATACCACAATTTGTAAATCATTAAACTGGGCGGGTACGCAAGGTTGGCCCCATCTTGATTCTAACTCTTTCATAAATTCATCGCACGCGAATTTGGCAGCTGGCGATGAATCATCATTCACATAAGTTCTTATTGCTCCATCTACAGCACCGAATGCTTTTTCTGAATTTGTAAAATAATATGATTTATTAATATCCGAATCATATATGACAATCCAAAATGGGATTACTTTGTCATTAAATTCTATTCTATCCATGTTGCTACTCTTGATCAGATTGGTTTCTCATGCCACCAACGTCGATTCTATTAATATCTATCTCTTGCAATTCCGCCCAATATATTTCATATGCGATTGTGTCTTCCAAAGCTTCAAATTGATGAATCTCATTGGGAGGCACCGATGTCATCATGCCATCAGTAAGAATGGTGGAATCTATTATTTCGCCACCTTTATAAATTAATACTTTAAGCCTGCCGCTTTCTACATAAAATTGATTCCATTTAGAACTATGGCTATGTTTAGAACAGTAGCCGCCTTTATTTGCTTCTATGCGATGAACCTCGACATTGTTTTTAGAAAACAAGCATGATGTTTTGCCCCAGATTTTGCCTTGGATCACGCCTATCATAATTCCTTCTCATAATAATAATTGACTACTCTATTACCTTCCACAACTAATTCATTGGGAGATATTTTGTCGTCAATATCAGTAGCTGCCAATGAAAGATCTTCTGTATGAAGAATATTATCCACAGGCTTAAACAGATCTAAATACGCAACGCCATCAATGTCTTTAATTGTTTTAATAAAATTAGAAACATAAAATGGCTGCCCCATTTCCCAATTGTCGCTTTCAAAAAATTCAGTGATTGCAGCTTCAACTTTATCCTTCACAACAGTCGCATCAGTGTCCCTATCAACAACAACTGTCATTTCAACATCTATAGGATGCAGCACCCCATCAGAGATAACAACATGATCAGTTAAAACATTAAGGTTTTGGTAGTACGTAACCAATCCCGCTTTTAAACCAGCATTTGGAATTGCTGGTTTTAAATCTGGACTTTCAGACAATATAAATACTTCAACTCGATTAGCATTCAAACCACTTTTTAATGTTGCCACTGCTTTGCTAACAGCCCCAAATGCTGGATGCGCAAATGAACCCGCAACTTGCGCATAATCTTCTGCTGTCACTATTGAATTATGGACAGCATAATCTTTGGGAGCACGTTTTTTAGCGGATTCTAAGCTTTCTTTATCAGTACCACCACTAGATGCAGTAATATTTCTGAAATTCACAGTTGTAGCCGCATTAGACGGAGGCAACGGGCTTATCGATCGTTGCTCATTAATTTTACCAACACCTATTCTTCCTCTAATACCGCCTCCTACGCGATATCTGATACTAATTTGCTGCCCCGCCAACGGAGCTGCGCCAGTTATATCATCGCCAAACCTAAATATCGCTGAATTGTCAACAAACCGCACTTCCACGACTTTATCATTAGGCCCAAATCTTTCAATTGGTTCAGCCAATACTTTCCATTCTTCCGGAGTCGCATTGCCAGTGGCTACAGTAACAAAAATCGGAGATTCTAAAATGTTTTCTTTTTCTATAATAATTTGTTGAGAAGGACCCCCGATGCTGGTTGATGTCGCAGCAGATGAAAATGCTCCCTCTATCCCATATGCAATAATGCCTCTTTTTCCAGCTGGCAACGTTATATTATTGGTAAAATCTCCCGGTGCTCTAAAAACTTCATATGTCACCAAAGCATCATCTGAACCAGAAACATTAAACAACAAACCAGCTGGGATTTCTACATTAGTGGTTAATGCTCGATCAACAGATATTTCTATGTCAACTATCGCTGGAGTTTGACGTTTAATAGCCTGATTGATCAACGCCAAATGATTGGCGACAGCTTCTTCTGTGCTAGCGGTTGGCAAAAATGCCTCATTGGCCAATATATCAGATCGCAATGATAATTTACTAGTCAATGAAGATAATATTTCCATGACCATAATTAAGCCATTGCTGGCAACAAAATCGTTAAATTCATCGGGGAAATATGTTTTAATATATTCTAATATTGCTCTTCTGGCAGTATCATACTCTAAACCACTAAAATCTATCCTGCGTAATTCAGGAGCAGACAGCACAACACCAAATTCATCCGGCGCTGTTGGGAGTTCAAATAATGTTTCTCTAGCCATGCCTATACACCCTGATTAATAAACGCAGTAACTGAAAATGTCTTGCTCGCATCACTACTAAGTTCCATTTGTATTATGATTTCTAAAAGATTTTTATCAGTATTGTCAATAAAATCTATTTCTTTCACTACAACTCTTGATTCATGTTCTCTTATCGCAGTAATAATGCTGTCTCTTAGCTCAAAATTACCATCTGCTTCTTCGTCTAAAGGGTCAAATAGTTGATAATTGATCGATGTGCCAAAATTGGGTCGCATTACACGTTGGCCAGGACTCGTCAATAAAAGCTGCAAGATGTCGTTTTGTATCAAACGTACATCTTCCTGCCTAGACAACACATTTTGGTTGCCACCCAAAAACGGTGGATTAAAACCATAAAAATTTACCATTATTTCACCACAGTGGCCACATGGCGCAATTCACTTACAATTTTTTCTGCTTGTTCAGCAAATGTCTCCGCGTTTCTCACCGCAGCATCTCTTATAACAATTTCAGCGTCGCGCTTCAATTTCAATTTGTCGATCAAATCAGACACATCTGTGTCAGTGACCGCAGAATTGTTATCAACAACCACCAAAGCGTCAATAGTTCTGATGGTTTCGTTTATCAATTTTTGACTAGAAGAAACCACTTCCTCAGCATCTGCACGTTGCCTTTTTGCAGCATTTAGTTTTTTTATCAATGATTGATGTACAGAGTACGATAGGCCAGCTATCTTATGTTGTTCATCAACCGTAACACCTATTTTGTCATAATTGATAGCTGTAACATCGTGACGCACTTCTGTCTTATCACTAACAAGCATTGGCGCAATTTCTTTGGCTTCAACATCATCAAAATCCAGCACTTGCCCTGTTTCAAACTGCCTAATATTATCACCAGTCAAAGACTTTGTTGCTTTAGACACACTAAAAACAAGAGAACCCACAGCATCTCTCAAAATCACAGCACTCATTTTTGGTATTCTGGGTTTTATTTCAATTCCATAAGGAATTTTGGGAAATAAAACACCCGTTCTTGGTGGTTCATTATTGCTTATAACATATGTCACATTGCCTCTATCTTCAGGTTTAGAAGGTAAAACATTCTTATATAAACCAGTTGGGAAATTAATTATCATATTGATCTTCCATTTATTCTATTTTATGTTCAACTTCTTCTATAGGACATTCTTCAAATGGTTCGTTGTAAGTTTTTGCTCTATCTGTAGGTTCGATTGGCGGCACTATTGGTGTTATTAAATCTCCCGCTGGTTCGGCAATATCAGCAGGATTAGGCGATCCTTTTTCAGTACCAGCCCCAGGTCCTGGCATACATGGTGGAAAATACGCGTTTACTTCTTTTGCATTTATTATTGAAGGAATCTCAACAGACGAGGCCCCCAAAATACCAAAAATATTTGTGCATTGATTGTTTATAGCCCCCCCAGTTTTTATGCTAACATCAGATAAAGCATCAATCATATATTTGGCACCAACTAAGGCGCTCCAATTGTTATTGCATTCCATTGTGATATCGCCACCAGCTTTAATTTTTATATCTTTTTCAGCATCAAGATGAATATCATCCAGCGACTTAATTTCTATTCTGCCTCTGGCATATATCTTTATCGGGCCATTATTTTCATCATTGTATACCACAATTTCTCGTTTTTCATCTTGTTTCCACGTGTACATCTTGCGATTTTTTGCGGCACGCCAAATGCCAAGATGGTGTTTTTTAGTCCACCACATCCCACGATGCTCAGAATCAACTATTTCAGTCCATACCCCATCACCACTCTGGCCATCCCGCATTTCTATGCCTTGGTGTTCATCTTCATTATCCGACATTTCAGCTGGTGATTCTGGCTTATTCTTTCCTGTCGCTCTTGTCTTAAGCCTGATATATTCATTGTCATGGTCTAATTTAAGATGATGAGCATTATGTTCTGGATCTTCAAGCATCGTGGGCTTACGTATAAATTCATTTTCTTCTATATGTTTCCAGTCTTTAGCCCATTCTTTCCCCATACTCGCAGACAGCATGATATACTGATATCGATCATTTATTTCCATCGAAAGACCAAGAGGTGATCCCCACGATGCATGATTGGCTTCGTCATTCTCATTAAATTCCCAATAAAATCCTTTGGGGCTGCCTTCTTCGGGTGATTTTTTAGCCCCTGGCGACCTTCGGCCTTTGATCAATATCCCGTTTGCTCTAGGAAGCTCTTTTTCTCTCGCTTTCTTATCATCAGTTCCTCTGTCGTCAAGCACGAATTTAAGACCGTGCCTTGTGACCATTCGAATCCACCTAGCGTCTTTCCCTTCCCAATGTTGATCTTCACGTTCTGTTTTATGTCCCACTTCATCCACAAGTTTACGCTTGACAAATTCATCGTCATTGGGATGCGCACCCTTATCACACGCTTGAATCAACATCCCAGCTTTTGTGCGTATTTTGATCCACCTAAAATCATGCTTACCAGAACCAATAGTCGCAGGATCTCCATATTCCCCTTCTCTTGTTTTAGAAGCAATAGGCTCTTCTTGCGCCCACCCCACATCTCTAAATTCTAATTTATGGCCATACCTAGTTTTTATTTCTACTCTTCGCTGATCTCCAAATTCATCGTCAGAATCAGGAACATCTTCATTTATTAATTTCTGAAGATACAGCCACCTATCGGTTTCAAATTTTTCATCATCATCAAAACTGCCTTTGAATTCACCTTTTGAAGAATCTTTCTGCCAATAATAACCCTGATCACCCATTATCATCATGTTGCCATATTTGGTGACCCTAGTCATATACTTTTTATCAGGCTTATTAACTTCAGGAGCTTCGGATCCAGCTTTAAATTCTGAACCTTGTAAAGCATCATGGTCAGCTAAGGGCGGTTTATCTTTATGCTCAGTGGGGAAAAATCCTACCGACGAATGTATATCTAAATTTCCATATCGATCTTGCCACCCATGTGACATTGGGCGACCATCTTTTGGCAAATAATCTTCATCATAATCGGTTGGTGTACTATCAGGATCACCGTCCTCTGTTACACTAAGAGGACTTATATTAAAAATTGATGGATATGAATAGAATTTTCTTCTTGTGGGATCTGCAAATCCTGTCCATATAGACCCATACGGATGGGATTTTTCAAACGCAATCCACACCCAGTCTCCTCTACAAGGATGAGACCATCTTCCATGCCTTTTAGTACCAAGATCAAACGAAGGTACAGCCCATGGGCAATCTTCATCTTTCAGATCCCAATCATGTAATTCTGGGCATTTGTATCTTACCCTATGCATATTAAGAGGATCATTGGTCTCAACAACAAAGGCTCGATACTGACCCGGAAATCTTTCCCATATATTTCTGGTCCTATGCTTAAAAAATTTATTCCAAACTATACCGATATTATCTGACACTACAAAAGCTCCGACATTACTATTGATTGAGCGGGATATTCAATTATGTCACCAACTTTTGGCCAATTTAAAGTATTTCTTGGTTTATTAAATGCTATTAAAACCCAAAATAAATCACTAGTTCCATAAATGGTATTTGATATTAAATCTGGTCGGCCTTCAGTCTTAGATGTAACACGATAAGTAAAAATAAATTCTTTGTCTGGCTTTTCTTTTATAAAATTCGGAGGATCCCAAGCACCCAATGTCTTCTTACCATCAACAAGAATCGATTCAGTAGTTTGAAATCTAGAAAAATATCCTAAATCACCCATTTATCACTCCTAATACCACAGTGGTGGTGTAGATGGCTCTAACTTTTGCAAATCTTGATGTGGTTTGTCCCCAGATTGTGCAGCGCTACCTTGGGACCATAAACGCAAATCAACTGTTATATCAGTTCGTAATGGGAATATAAAAGCACTTCCGCAATTGGCACCGCCAGCGGCACCACGTCGTCCATCAACATTATCACATACTATCGTTTCACCATGTTTTACATCAATTGCTTTTATGCGGGCAGTCATGGCATCCCGTGGATCGCCATGCCTCCACATCTTAAATTTCACGATTAAACCTTCACGTGCTCCCGGAGTAGGTTGACCACCTTCTCCTTTTATCTGGGCAAAATACCCTCTCAATTTTTTGACATTATTTGATACTACTTCAGAAGTCCAGTCACCACCATCTACTATATATGTCCATTTAATCGATATTTCTCTTGCCCCAGATGTCTTGAACACGGCAATTGGCTCCACACCTCTTAATTCGCCTTCTTCCCAAGAACCTTTTCTTCCATCACTAGTGATTTTAGGCGGAAATTGAAAATCTATTCTCTTTGAAGCACCAGGACGACCCGGAGCACCTGGGGCTGGAAACGGGTATGCTAATTCAAATACGATCCCTCTTATATAGCTTCTGTCTTGGCTTGTATAAACCATCACCATGATTCAATTCTCCACTAACTCATATATTGATTAAGTTCAGAAGCTAATCCTTCTTCTTTGCTAGCCATGTTGGGCATATATTGGTTTAGCATATCGAAGATCTCATCCATACTGCCAGCATCACTGATAAGTTTCGCAGTTCCATTAAGTGCCACTAATTCAAGGTACATGCTATTTAATATGTCTATCTGCGAATCACCCTCATTAGATTTACCCTCTTCGGCATCTGTCATCACTTGTACTTCACTTATCGGCTCAGACCGAACAATATTTCCTATTCCTGCGCCTTCTGCCCTTGCTATAGCTGGGCCAGCTTTTTGGTCCACAGCCACATTGATTCTAGAAGCCGCATCGTCCATAACATCAGCATGTTGATTTAAATCATTTCCTAATTTATCAATATCAGCGCCAATATTGTTGATGTTTTTATGGAAATCATCCATAACCTTATTAAGTTTACTAAATATCTGAATTATCATATTTACAGGTTGTTGCAATTTCGTAGCAGCATCTTTGAGCTTAGGCGCTACTGCCGCTAACTTATCAGATAAGGCGTCAATTTTACCTATACCCTGACCTGCTTCTTCAATTACCTTACCAATATGACTTAAATCAATACCTTTTAATATAAGTAAACCATCAGCTAATTTCTGCATACCTTCGCCGACTTTTTTAATATTGTCAGCTTCTCTTATAAAATCTGCCATTGCCCATACGATAGATTTAACAGCCATTCTCATAAAGAATGACGCAAGCCACATTGAAATTGCTCCTGCGGCGATCGCAACTGCCGCAACCACCAAAGCACTAACAGCAACTATTAAAGCAGCACTTCCAAGTATCATAAACGCAGCCGCCACTATCATCCCTATCCCAGCATAATACAATGCGCCAGATGCGTAAAGTAATATCAATGCTCCAGTGAGTGTCAACATACTACCCATAAGCAGATTGACACCAGCTGTTAAAATGAACACAGAAGAAACAAATAAAATAACTGATGCTCCAAGGAGTAAACTGGCCCCATAATACAACATTGCGGCAGCGGGTATCAACACCAAAGCAGCATAGAATATCATGGAGATACCAGGCAACAATAGCAACCCACCGACAAACAATAATGCTCCGGCGATCACCGCCAAAACCCCCGCAGCAACAAGCAAATACATGGCCGCTATCAATATGGGAGCATTTTCCATCAAAGTCCATGCAGCTTCGCCTATAATCAAAGAAGCTGCATGAAGTTGCTCAACACCCCAGTTTAATAAGAAACCACCCACAGCGATCAACGCCCCAGCCACAAGCATGTAAGCTCCGGCGTACATCAACACATATGCTGCTACAAGTAATGGTGGGGCAGCTGCGACCAACAGCCAACCACCCACGAATAATTGCCACGCTAGCCCTATAAGATTAACGCCCTTCATTGATTGGACGCCTTTTCCAAGCAATAAAAGGCCAATACCAAGAATGGCTGCCCCAACTCCAATCGCTATAGCAGCAGGAACAAACCAAGCAGCGGCAAAATACAACATTGGCGAGGCTACTAATATAGCCACAGCCATAGCTATCAAGGTCATAGCTAGACCTTTAGACGCAGCAAGACCTTTCCCCAACGTCGAAAGTCCCCAACCAAGAATAAGTGCGCCTACACCAATCAATATAGCAGCAGGTAGGAAAGCAGCGGCAGCAAAATACAACATCGGCGTAGCTACCAGCAATGCCGCAGACATATATATCAGCTCCATTGCCAGACCTTTAGACGCAGCAAGACCCTTTGCTAACGCAGAAAGCCCCCAGCCAAGAACAATCGCGCCTAAGCCAACCAATATGGCGGCGGGTAAGAAGGCGGTAGCGGCCAAATATAGCATCGGCGTAGCCACCAACAATGCTAGAGACATCTCTACCAAAGTCATGGCTAAACCTTTAGACGCAGCAAGAGCTGGTGCTAATACGTTCAAACCCAATGCAAGAAAATACATCCCGGCGGCTATCAAAAGAGCCGCAGGGGCAAAGAACAGCGCTGCAGTCCAAAGTATTGGAGCAGCATATATCAATGTTATTGCCAGGACCGCCAAGCCCAAGCCAAGTCCAGCCAATTTTCCGAATGATATTTTGTCTAAAGATTCTGCAAATAAAGCAAATGCTTGAGAAGCTAGCATCATCCCCGCGCCGACTAACCAAACCGCAGCCCCTACTGCCAATATTGCCCCAGCCACAACCAATAATATCGGTGCCACTGGTGCTGCTAAATACGCCAACCCAATTAACGTTAACCCCAATAAACCAATGGCAACTGTCATGCCTAAAATCGCAGGGATTGCCGCCCAACCCATCTCTGCAACTATTTTAACACCCTTGGCAAAGAACCAAGCTCCCATACCAGCCATCAATAATGCAGCGCCAATTGCCATTATGGGCAAAGCCACTGCGGCCAATGGCCCAGCCATCGCCGTAAGTGCTGTTGCAATAGACGTACCAATGGTCACTATAGCCGTGCCTATCGACGCGGCAACGGTTGTAATCGCAGCAGCAGCACCTGCCGCAATACCAGTCATATTAAATAATAAACCAGCCATCATTATTAAGGGCATAATAGCCCCGCCTATCGCGCCAGCAAGCATAACTAGCCCGACCACGGCAAGACCGATCACCGCCACAAAACCAACAATTAGCTTAATCACCCACCCAATGACGGGAATCTTCATAAGCCACACCACAAAACTAGCAATAGCAGTGACTACTTTGGCTATAACATTGATTATTGGGACAAGAATCTTAAATAATGGTTTCAATGCCTCCACTATCACTAACATGATAGATTGCTTCATCTTCGTCCATGCATCTCCCGCCACAGCTAGCATGCGGGCCATAGATTCATGGGCAGTCTCGTTAGATATAATTTCCGACTGCACAGCGGCCATAACTGTTTTGTATTTTTCGGCACTATCTACAACAATGCCCATTTCTTTAGCTTTATCAGCAATAGCGACAGCAAGCTTGACAGCACTTGCTCCAGCCATCCCATTAGCTTTTGCCAACGCGTCCATTTCGATTTGAGCTTCTGCTGCTGATATCGCTCCAGAGTCTACTGCTGCTTGGATGGCTTTAAATTCTGCGCCTATATTGGCCCCATGCGTGGCCATCGCAATTCCCATATCCTCAATGGAAGCTATGGGGCGGCCAATCGCCGCACCAAACAAGATCATTGCTTCTCTATTTTGCATTATATGATTGAGCTGCTTGCTGCCAGCATCATTAGCCAAACCTATAGACTTGGCTAATCCATCCATCTCCATTTTCAACTGCGTGAAATCTTGCTGCGCGCCTTCACCAAATAAAAAGTTTAGTTCAGCAACATCAGTCGAAGTATCACCTAATATCCTATTCATATCCTGGGCAGTTAGACCCATTTGGCGCATGGTTTCCGTGGCTTTGCGTATAGCATCCTCTGCCAACCGGCCATCAGTTCCAGTCGCACGTAATCTTCTCACATAAGTGGCCCATACGTCGGCCCCCACCCCCGTTTCTCTCGTCGCCCTGGCAACTTCACCTGTCAAACTGGCTATTTCATCCCTAGGCACACGGATGTCGGCCATGGCCTTATATGCCACTCTTGCTTCTTTTCCTAAAACACCATATGAAGCAGCTATAGCGTTAGATTCAACAACTAACTGTTCTATCCCACCATATGCCCTATAGTTAGCTTGAACGAAATCTTCTGTCACGCCCAATACAGCTTCAAATTCTTTAAGGATGGTGACAAGCGCACCCTTCATCCTGTTAAGAATTTTTTCCGTTTCTCCACTATTTTCTGACACATCTTCGAATCTATCACTAATTTCCTCTGCTATGTCAACCGAATGGTCCATCAAGTCATTTTGAGTAACGTGGCCTTCATTCTTTTTCTTTATTGCATCTGTAAGCGAATCAATCTGATCAGTTTCTTTGCCAATAGCGCTTACAGCCGTAGCACCCATCTTGGCAGCATCTTTTTCAATGCTAGACATATTGCCACCAAACTTTTGCAAATCAGCAAAAGCATCACCGGCGTCTAAACCAAGTTGTATGCTCAACGCATATACATTAGGATCAGCCATTAGCCACCAACTTTAACTGCTTCAGAGTCATGATCGTACCGTGAAACATACACATCAGTCCACCATGTCAATCGCTTGACACGGTGGTGAAATCCATTTACTACCCAATTGCCAGTAGCAAACCACGGTTGTCCATCAGCACCAAACCACTGTAAAAACACTGTGTCCACACCAAGACCAAGAGTATTGTCATATACCCCATGGCCCAGCACGGTCAACTTCATTCTCATCAATGCATTGACAAGGTTGAGGTACATTGCTCTTGGCCTACCATCAATATAATCTACAAAATTCATTCCCATGTCGCCAGCAGAATACACCTCTGGAATACTCGTTATTGCCGAATACCCAATTTGATCTGGGGGTCCTTTACCCGCAGAATCATCTGGTTTTGCAAATGCTTGCCAATCCTTAGCTTTAGCTATTTTTTTGTTTCCTGTAGTTTTATCTTTGGCCCATAATTTTTTCTCTTCTCTATCGGTTATTTTGTCCATGTACCCGCCAGACATAGCCGAAATACCAGAAGTAACTAGCTTAGCATTGGTTATAGCAAGAGCATTATCAGTCATTAATTCCCACGTATTAACGCTATCGTGGCCTTCAGTCGTCCATAAATGGTAGAGCGCCCGTTGTTCGGATTTCAATTCATTTTGTTCTTTAATTATTAATTGTGGCCCACCTTCAACAGGCTTTCCATCCATGCCAATAATCCATTGTGTCTTGCCAGATGTGATCGCCGATGACCAATCCGTCAAAGAAGCAATGAATGTCTTGGGATCTTGCCTCATCATCCACCATTTGTTTTGCTCTGAATCATTTGTTTTGCTTACTTCGTGTTTTATGGGGCAATATTTATCTAAAACTTGTTTTATTGCCCCACCAACATTACCCTGCAAGACTGTTCCAGAAGCATCACCAGTATTCAAGTACCATGAAGGAGGATCAATAGCGACAAATGTTAAAAGCCCCTTATCTGGGGCACTGCCGCCAGCAGCAACTGATAACAAAAAGGCACTTTGTACCCTAGTAGTCTTTTCAGGATAATTGACTTCTTTTTCACCATGCCAACGTATCTGAAATTCTACCAATATGGGGCCTTTAGGCATCTGCCTAGCTTGCATAAGATATTGTTGTTCGCCACCCGTACCACTACTCATTAACTGTTTGAGTAAATTAAAATGGGGATCAAACAATTCCGCCCTAACAATATAACCACCATTAAGCATACCTTTAAATTCAAACGATGAAAATTGTTTTCCCCAATCTATATCACCACTTAAATCAGGAAACTTTACCATTACAGCTGGGGCAGCTTCTGGTTTAGGTGCTTTTGCCATGAAATTACTTTGGATTTATTACAACAGTGAAAAGGGTTTACGTTATCTACTACTATTACATATTGGATCTAGAAAAAATAAATATTGTGGACTTGAAACGGCATTGGTCCCTGATCAAGAAATCCAAACCATACGTTCTTCAATAGAAGAACTCAACAATTTATCTTTGGATAAGAAGATACAATGGATTAAAGAAAAATGCCCAATTAGTTTTCAAAAAGCGTATAAAGAATTATTTATAGACAATTCAACAATTTATAACGAATATGAAATGGGCGGAGAAATGGGTTAACGCACCCCCTTTCTGCTGCCACATAAAAGAAAGGAGAATATAATGGCATTTACACCATATCACAATGATTATATTAACGAATTCATAGAAAACGAAGATCAGGAAACTATCGTTAATCAGATCTCAGATTTTAGTATGCCCAAATTATCAGAATTTTGGGAGGATATGAAAACAGATATAGCTATCGACCCAAGTATCAAAAGAACCAAAGAATACAATATAGCGAGTAAATCAGTTCTTCGTAGGTTGCGAGAACTGCAAAAAGCTGGTATTGGAATCAATGGCCGCAAAAAAGGCGTGCCTAGTTTTTGGGAAGTCGTTAACGCTCTTTGGGAAGGTGCTACGCTGGCCCGCGCCCACACATTCTTTAAGAATAATAAAGATGTGGACTTTAATAAATTATTTAAATAATATCAACGAGAAACCTCAGATCGCAATCTAACAAGTTCTCTTTGATTAATAGCTTTAATGTTGTTCTCGAATGACTGCAAAATCTCACGATGGTTCATCCCTACGTGAGTATGCAGTTCATTCCAATCTTTAGCCACGCCCTTTTCACCATTCTTGGTAAATTTTATTTCGGGCGGTAAAGAATAGTATACCTTTAAATTGTTGCCATTTAGCAATTTATAATTGCTGAAAATGCTCTTGATACCTGCTTTATCATTATCCGGGGCTAATACTACTCCGTCTTTTGGGCCTAGCAATCTTATCTTTTTAATTTGATTCTTAGTAAGAGCCGCACCACCGGATGCCACTGTCTGATCACCCAAAGTATGGGCATCAAATATTGCTTCAGTTATCGTCAAATAACTAGCTGGCTCAATCAAATCAAAACCATATAAAAAATCACCTTTTGATACCCCAACACTAGAATCTGGAAACATAAACATCTTATTGATTCTAGATCTACTTTGCCAATACACCAACTCATCATACTCATAATATGGCCAAACTACTTCCAAGCCACGGTGATGTATATCATATAATTTTATATCTTCTTCAGACAAGCCTCTTTGGGCCAACCAATTAACAATTATTTTGGCCACTTTGGCGTCTTTGCTACCAGTAAGCCTTTCCGAACCATCAGGAAGGCATACGGAAGGCTCTTCTTTGGACTTAACATCATCATCTTGACTTCTGGGCCTCAAATAGCTTCCAATGTCTTCCGTGGCCCCAAGAACAGCCCGAAGAGCATTGGTATAAGAACAATTTAAATATAATTGCACAAACTTAAGAAATGAACACTTATTGCGCTTGCCAGTTTTAGGGTTTACGCCAACCCACTCATTACCTCTCCAATCATTGCAAATACCTTTGTCTGGACTGATATTAAAATGAAATCCAGTATCGCCATCAAAGGGATTATTTATTAAATATTCTTCGCCATCTCGGCGAGTTTTATATTCAAAATTTTGCTCTATCCAAGCAATTATTTTTTTGTCAGAAAGCTTTTTGTAGCGCATATAATTTCAAATACTGCGCAGCAAATTATGCAATCGTGAAGATAAACGATTTACTAACTCTAGTAGACCCATTTGGAAGAGTTAATGTTATATAATATTTATAAGTCCCTTTTAAATACTTGCTTGTGTCTAAATTATATCTCATGATCCAAGGATTAGATCTATATGATCCTTGACGCAACCCTATCGTCATAGCAGCGCCATCGACCAATTTCTCTTCTCGCATTGTTTTAATAGTAATAGTTGGCGTCAAATACGGAATAATAGGATTAACTAAATTAAAATTGTAATCATAAAGTGGCAATGGCATTAAGCCAACTTCAAGCGGCCTAATTTCAGGATCATGAAATTTCTGATCCAATGGTTCAAAACCAAACCTGATAGACTGTAAACCATCATCAACAAACCATTCGTCTGGATATAGCCAGAATCTATGGCAAGTGGAAAGCAATTCGCTATCATAAACAGCAGCATCAATATCGCAATCAGTGGCAGCAGCTGTACCTGAATCTCCCACACACGGATTGTCTGCAAAATAATACCAAACATCATAATAAACATCTGGAACATCAAATGTTTCTGGAATACTATATAACAAATGATATTCGCCAGTCACTGGAGTACCAGATCCGCCGGGCGCAATAGCTGTGCCAGCAGAATCAACACGATAAAGTGGAGATGGATAAAGAGCATTGTCGATGCCCACCATCGGTATAGTAACCAACAAATTGTGTGGTACGACCGAAGTCTTGTATATCTCAACATACCTTATAGCATACGGATCTGTGGCCACACCACTTCTACGAAATGTGGCATTAAGATCTACAATTTTACCACGTCGCGCAGATATTCGCGGAAAAGAACTAGCAGTTATTGGCATTATACGTGCTCCTCACTTGTATTTTTGAGGAACAATAAACTAACTGCGAGTTGATGGCATAGAAGGCATAGACGGAGTCCTAGGCATAGACGGAGTCCTAGGCATAGACGGAGTTGACTTTCTTTCCTGCTCTTGCCGATCCTTGAATTCTTTATCTAATCTCTTAATAAACCATGCACGGTCTTCTGCCGTCATATTATTTTGTTCAAATAAGCTTAACTTGCCATGATATTTAAGTTGGAACTGTTGTTCCATGATTTGATAATATTCACGTTCGTATTCGCTCTTGCCTCGATGGACGAAAAAAGGATTCTGAAATAGGCAACTCAACAGTAAAATCATTGTCGCAGCCAGTACACTGAAGTGCTACAGTTGTGTCGATGCCGGGAGTATTGGCACTCAACCATTCTCTTATAGCAGCAGTATCAGTGGCGTGCAATTTGTTTATAAATGACTTGATTGTAAATGGATTATCAACACCCATCACATTAACGATAATATTTTCTAAGTTGTCAGTTATCGATTCGTCAATTTCATGATTTTGCTGCTGCTGTTGACGTGGATCAACTCTATTTCTAGCTCCACCGGGCCTTGCAGTCGCTTTTTTAACTGTTTTTCGCTTAGCAATCATCGAATTAGCATCAGATGCTCGCAAAAATCGTATACCAACCCATACATCTCTACCAGTAGCTTCAGATAAATATGGCAGGTTAATTTTAAATGGTTCACTTCCAATGCCAGTGTCTGCCCATGTGATCGTGCTGGCTAATAAGTTTAAATCATACGTGTGGGTGGTAACTGCTTCGCAATTGGGACATGTTACACCAAATTCGTATTCATTACCATGTGTTATACCACGCAAGTAATAAAGAAGAAAAATCCTATCGCCCAACAATAAATTGATCGGATCAAAACCTTCAGGAAATCTACAACACTCCCTAAACAAATAATCGATCGATTGACCAGTTTGCGCAAGTCTTTGTGTCGCAAGAATTTTTTCAGCAGTTTGGCCCATTGCCCTCACTTCAACGTTTCCATCAGGCCAATCATAATACATGCCGCGACTCGGAAGAGAGCACACTTCCCACGGAATCAATTGTTCAGTGGGAATACTAAGAAGATCATTTAAAAATTCTTCAGTAGTTGCCCCTGGGCCGCTTATGTCGCCCAAGTCAGCAATTTTTGTATCCATAACATTAACCGCAGAATCAGCTTCTTGTGATTCAGCAGATTTTGGCGATGATGCTGGTGGCGCAACATCTGGGCCATCAATATTTAATTCTTCTTCTTGCGGTGCCTTAGCATCTTTAGATTTATTGGTCTTTTGAGGCTTCGAATCTTCCGGTTTTTGTGCATCAGGCATAGAATCACCTTATAAGTTATTAGTAGTCTACAGATTATTTACTTACGAATATTATAAGACGCGAATCATACTATATTTACGATTCGATAAGAACTTGCTTATCCAGTGCTTTAGCGCAC
>Ga0114934_10001066_pt1 | contig 17845 bp, 16 predicted proteins | sample 4SBtaG_2_FD_99695 | JGI IMG/M metagenome (GOLD analysis project Ga0114934, IMG submission 99695) | Deep subsurface microbial communities from Kolumbo volcano to uncover new lineages of life (NeLLi) - 4SBTROV10_white metaG | ecosystem: Environmental > Aquatic > Marine > Volcanic ...
ATTTTCTTTAGAGTATTTTCTTTTTTCTCTCCCGAAGTAAACTTTAATGACCTTTCAGCTGCTTTAATTTTTGCTTTAAAAGCCTCAATTATTTCCTTATCGCCATTTTCTTTTTTGGGTGCTACCGTTTTCTCTTTTTTAGAAGGCAACTCTTTTTTATTTGTATTTTGCATATTATTTTCTACCTCACTAATGGCTTTGTCTATATTAAGTTCTTTGCCTTTTTTTGTTTTAGAGAAATTTGTAACAATACGATATATGGCATCATCAATGTTTACTGCGTCTTGTTTTTCAACTTCCCAGTTATCTGTATCGTTTTTTAAAAACTCAACGACATCTATAAGTCCGAAATCAAACCTCTGTTTAGGATTCTCATTCCTTATATATTCTTGAATATCAGGGAAGACATCAACAAAATCAATATATTTTTCCAATATCTGTGTTTTATACATATTATTTAATTTTTTAATTATATTAAATTAAACGATATTTTTTTCAAAAATAACAACATTTTTTAATCTAATGCTTATTTTGATAAATAAAATCAAATTCTTTCAAATAATGTTTTATGAACTCATAATTGTCTTTTTGATATAAAGGCAAACAATCTTCATCTTCAACAAAAATCTTATAAATAACATAATTTATATATCGCAAAGAATTTTTTAAAATATTTAATCCCATACCAGTATCTACAACAATCTTATTATTAAATAAAAACATTTTAAACTTAATATTATTTATTCCACTCACCCTAAATATTTTTTTAAAGAAAAATATTATCATATTATTAATATCATCATCAGTATAATCATCTTTTATGCCACCCAATACATTTACTAAATAATTTAATGTTAATAATATTTTTGCCTTATGTTCGGATTTAATAATTGCACTTTTAATAATTTTTAAATCTCCCTTATCTTCAAAACCATTATAAACACTATTAAATACAACTCTACTTTTTAAATCATCATTAATTGTTAAATAGCTTTTTACAATATAAAAACAAGCCCATTTAATAGGTGTATATATATCCTCTATTATTTCTTTTCCGTTACTTGATTTTTCTAATACATCGGATAGCCAATCCCATATACTTACCTTTTCACTCATAACTACTATTAATTTTTAATGATATTTATTAATTCTTTTAGATATAATGATGCGGTGTCTTTATCAACATGGTTTATGATATTGTTTTTTTCTTTAAAAAAGCCTTTCTTAATCAAACCAGACAATATATTATTTATTTCAACGGAAACGACATCTTCTTTTTCTAAATTAAGCATTTTTACCTCGTCTCTAAACTTTTCTTTGATATTTAATATTTTCAATACTTCATTGTTTGACATTAGATAAGAAACCCAATAATTACAGAAAAATTCCTCAACACTTTTATACTTGTTTATCCTGTTTTTAATGTAATATTCTTCAATTATCTTATAGTGATAATTGCTAATAAATAAATCAAAGATAATATGCCCTATTTCGTGTATAAAAGGAACTATCATTAATGGTTGCCCATCTCTAAAATGAATTATGTATTTTCCCGATTGCAATGTTTCTAAAGCAGAAAAAGGCAAATTGCCATTTAATAACATTTCAGAATTATTGCTAATTTTAAATCTATCGGATATATCGCTATAACTATAAGGGAAAAAATAATCAGATAAGATATATTTTGTCTGTGAACGGTATTGTGCATCCCTACTCTCTATTTCCCCCAGTAAACCCCTATAAAATTCAAAATTAACATATCTATCAGTATTTTTATCTACCTTACCTTCATTTTCTTTTAATTTGTTATTTAGCGACTTTAAATTCTCTTTAATCGCCACAAATAAAGCGGAAATATCTCTTTTTTTATACTTATTTAATACTTCAATAAATTCTAAAAATGAATCGTCGTTCATTATGTATTTTTGTAGCTCAAATATGCCTTGTGATGAAATATTATTTTCAAATAACAAAGAAAAAATATTTGTTTTTTCATTTAAAGTATTTAATATGTTCTTTTTATTATAGTTAGTCAAATTATTAATTTTATCAATAATCATATCCGCTATAAACAAAATCTTACCAAACAACTCTCCACCAATTTTATTTATTATTGATACCATACTAACATTACCGCCTTGACCAAATTTTTCAAATACCTGTATTCTATGTTGTATTTCGTGTATTATTACGGGAACAACAACAGAATAGATGAAATTATACGCAAGTTCTTCATCTTCTTTTAAACAGTATATATTATTTGAATTATCAATTACAAGATATTCTTTGCCCCCCATTGATGTAGCATAATAATTATCATCTCCATCTATTCTTGATATAAAATATATTTTTATTTTTTTAAGGTGTGGGTATGTTTTAAATAAATAATCTCCATTCTCAATTATATCCTCTAAATTAGGTAGTATATCATTTATTTTTTCTATTCCTTTTGTATCTTTATTAATTGATAAGACTATATATGATTTTGCAACTTCATCAGGTATGCTTTTAGGAATAATGTATAATCGCCTCCCCTCATATACGCTCTTTAATTTTTCTTTATCAATCCTGAAATCAACCAAATCAACTAATTTATGCCACTTTTCGTCATCTCTACGATAAAACCACCCTGTCTTCTTGAATATGCTCTTATTTGTTGCACCACCTTTTGCCATATCAAATGCAACATCAAAAGATTCATCATCCGGTAGTCCTATTCTTCCAAAAAAGAAATATCTTAAATATGAGCTACTGTAAGCTGGCAATATTCCAAATTCACTACTATATTGTGAATTATGTAATCCGACAACAATATCTCCAAATAAATATTTTCTTGTTATATTATAGAAAAATTTATTAAACTCATTAAATACCGTTTTGACATAAGGAATATCTTTTCTACTAAAAGCTAATTTCCTATTGATAAATTTATTTGTGCTATCTACATTGTCAATATTTAATACACTACTTGTATAGTCAATTAAATCAACATTTTCCTGCTTTTTTTCATCTTCAACGATAACCTTATATTTATTTACAATATCTTCAAAAACATTGGTCGTTTTTAATTTAAGTTCCTCTTTGGTAAAACCTTCTTTTAATAATTTATTATAGGCATTTGCAAGTATATATTGAAATAGGATAAAGTCAGAAGTTTCAACCATATATGGTATGGCATAGTAGTTATTTTTATTTTTTCTGTGCATATAGACAACTTCTGAGACAGGATATATTTTATCAACGATAGCTGTTTCATAATCTGGATTAATCATTAAATATTCATTGTCATAATTTATGTCTTTTATTATGTCATAATACAAGACAAGAAACTTTCCCTCTTCAAGGCTTTCTAATTCTTTTGGAACATAACTTCCAAGATAATCTATTAATTTATTTACTGTTATTTTCATTCTATGAAAATCAATTTGTTAAAAAAATTCTTTGTAAAGTTCTTTATTTCACCAACATAATGACCACGAAAATCATATTTTGTTATTTCATACTTCCTGTCAATTAGCGAGTGTCCTGAAAAATAATCAACGGTTGAAACGACATAATAATTTTTATCTTTAAATATTTTTGCAATTCTTGTATTATATCTTGAAGTATATGATTCCCCACGAATGATATTATGCTCATTGTCATTTTTGATAATATCATTGTGATAATTTCTTAAAAAGTAATCTTTCTTTATTCTGTATATAATTTCATTATCCATTTATTATCTTTTTAGCTTTGTTTGTAAAAATCAATTTCGTTTTTGCTTAGAGTATCTATTCTTTTTAATGTTGTATCCAAAAATTCACTCACATCATTAACATTTGCCATATAGGGAACAAAAATGTTATATGTTTTATTCTTCATATCGGTCTTTGAATAAACTTCTATAATGGACTTTACAACATCTGCTCTACTAAGCATATTTCCTAACTCTGTATTATTAATTAATTCATCGCCAGAGAAATATGGCATTGCCATTAGATTAAAATAACCCTTTACACGAAGTGCAACAATGTCTGCAACCATGTGTAATGCAGTTGGTAATGGGACATCTTTTCCGAAATCTTTAACGGTTAGCAGATTTACATTTATCGCTCTCCTACCAGTAACCCTATTTTCTGAAACATATCTATAAGCAGAACGGTATTCAACCCCGATAGCACTTACAATGCTTGTTTTTATCCCGATGCTTTCTAATATTTCAGATAATGCTATTGTTGTCATGCCTGAATAATATATGTTTTTCCAGTCCATATTAGCCCCTATTACTCCACTTAATACTAATCTTATGGCAGGAAGTTGCTTTAAAACATCATCATAAACATAATAAGATTTTTTAACAAGACTTTTAACCTTTATTTTACCATCTTCTTCAAAATATTTTGGGACTACAACCAAATCATCTTCACTATCTTCTTTATTTATTTTGTTTTTAAGACGATAAATTACCTTATCATTGATTAATATTTTATCAACTTCTTTTGGATTAAAGTAACGCTTATATTTTTCTGAATAAAACTTGATTATTGGTTGTAAATTCAATGATGCTCTCTCAAATGAAAATACACCATTTTCGTTTGATGTTAATACTTTTCCTTTTTCAAATAACCAATTAAAAGATTTTGTCCTTGCCTCTCTTTCCCATCTCAATATATTATCTCTCTTAAAGTCATAATATTCTTGTAGGTTTGGATATGCCATTCTATCTATACCCTCTTGAATAGTCTCAACTGGATAATTGCCAAGTCTTTTGCTATTTGGGTCAAGAAATACCCCAATAGTATCCATCATGCTATTGTATTTTACAGCGAGAGGTGTATTGCCACTTGCTTTTTCTTCGGGTGAAGATAAAGATAACTCCTGTAAAATATTTTGCATATTATTTTTTATGTCTAATATATAGTCATAGATAGATTTTATTACCTTTACCCTAATGTTGTATTCAATAAACGATAATCCAGTAATATCATTTAAAGAAAAACGAATAATCTCCCTATCTTTTGTGCGAGAACCACTATCCGTATCATATTTTACGCCTACAAAGTCCTCATTATGCTTACTGAGTATAAATACGGATACATTCCTACCGTTATTATCTATATTTACAATATCTCCAACGAAATACGATTTTCTTTCCATACTATATTATTAACTAAATATTTCAGGTGCATACTGAACTAATTTGTATGAATCAAATGGGATAAATTTTTCAATATCTTTTTTCAAAATTTCTTTTATTTTCTTATATTCATTATTTATTTCACTTTCGTCATCGCCATATATTTGTGAGATAAACTCTTTTAATGTTTTTTCAAAAGATTGAGATTTTCCACTAATAGCACTTACGCCATACTTTTTCCAAAAGTCATATATAAACAGATAATTTAATGAATCGTTTTCTATCGTCTGCATAATTCCATTGTATTCTGGATTTTCTAATACAATCTTTTTGTTGTCTTCTTCCATGCTCTCAACAAATGAATTAATACTTTCTTTTAATGTCTTTACAGAAGAAAGCCCTTCTATCTTAAAAACACTATCCATTTTAAATAATTTTTCAGCTTCATAAATACGAGAAAAATTAAGCATTGTCCTTAAAGAAATATCATCTTCCGAGTCAATACCCCTTAATATTTCACGCAATTTATTAGATATAAAAAATACGAATGTATAATTATTTTTTATTTCAGCTTCTTCATTTTCATTAATCTTATAGAAACTGCCATTAAACCTATCTACTAATGAATAATCTTGTTTGTAGTTACCGCCATAGCGAACATCTGTTGATTTCAGGTTTGTGTTCCCCGTAGCAATACATTTAAAGTCGGGGTGTTTAGGTATTAACTCTCCCATACCGTCTGTGATTGTAGGAACAAAATATATCTCACTGCCAGACTTTAAGAAATCAGCACGAATAGGTAAGTCTTTTCCATAAGTATCTGTAATTTTTTTCAATTTACCTTTTTCTACATACAAATAATTACTTGGGTTATCGTCAGTATTTGTAATTATTTCGGTCTTTCCTTTTACTGCTGTGCCTTTATCTTTGCCAAATGATATTTCAACACCAATATCTAACTTACCATCAAACCATGCGACACATTTTTTATACGATGCCCCAGTCTTTGCAAGTGCGTCATTGAGCAATCCTGCGGTATTCGGCTCTAACTTAGGCAACTCATCAAGTATAAGAACGCCACCATCACGCCACGCCTTAATTAAAGTTCCTTCCTTCCAACCATCAATGGTATTTCCACCGATAATAGTTGAAGGGGAAGTCCATTGGTTACATATAATAGTATATGGCTTCTGTCCTAATTCATATTTTGCTATTGCTTCGGCAAGAAAAGTTTTTCCTGTCCCTGCAAAACCATATAGATAGACATTATTTCCTTGAATAAGGTCTGTTAATACCTTTCCTATTTTTATAGAATAAATAGGTTTAGTTTCGCAACTGTTTGCCAACTCTGTGAGCTTATTGGATTTTTTAATTTTTATCATTTCTTGTGTTTTTTTAATTATAAGTTTATTTAATTCTGAAATTTCATTTTTATACTTTCTGATAATTTCTCCCATTTTTGAATCAATGGTTTCTTTGATTTTATCATTCATTTTATCGCTGATAAGTTCTTTAAACAACTCATCAACTTCGTGGAATTGTATTTCATTCATAATTCAACTATTATATTTGGTTCAAAAATTCTAATAAATATTCTCTTACATTTTTTGCATTTACACTTTTGTATATCTTACCTAAAAATTCGTATTCCTCATCATCGTTTTCTTCCATTTGGGTTTCCTCGTAAATAATATCTTTATCCAAATAATACTTCTTTAATACAAGTAATTGATTTTTTAATCTATCATCTACATCGCTTTTGTAATTTCCAACATAACCAACAATAAAATTAAGGCTGTATCTTAGAAACCTGCTAATTATTGTTGATATGAAAAAGGAATTATCCTTTTCAAGAGCAATTAATAATCTTTCTCTAAATATTTTTTCCTGCTTCAAATCGTTAAGCGAATACCTTACAGATAGTGTTATTATTTTGGATAATTTATCTTCGGGTATATCTTTTTCAAAATAATCTGGTTCAAGACCATATTTAAACATTATAGAGGGCTTTAGATATGATGACAATATTATTTTTTGATAATACCCTTTCGGAGTATTATTTTCAGAAATTTCTATTACCAATTCTTTGTCAAATTCTCCTTCGTATCTTTTGAAATCACGAATAGAATAATATATAGCACTATCAGTATCAACAGGGATAATATCGCTATTCTCACTACCAACCTCTTTAAATGTGTCAGGGATGTTGAAAACATTATTTGGGTTCTTAATATTCATATCACAGTATAAATTATACTTTGACAATATATTAAATAACTCTAATGTTGGTGCGTCAAATTCTGACTCCATAGATTCAACTTCAAATCTTCTATCTAAATGATTTGTTCCATTTTTATCGTATTGATTTTTGAACATAAATGTAACAGCATGTTTGAAGTAAAAATAAATCTTAATCCCTTTACTATCTTTGTTATTTCCTTTCCATCTAATCCATGCGTGAACAAAACGATAATATTTTTTGTTTTGTTCACACGAAAGGAATTTAGCAAGTTCTTCATCTTTTAATATATTATCTTCTCTATTTTTGTCTGACAATACTTCACTTGCTTCTGCTAATGAATTTGGACTATTGAAGCGTTTACCCCTTCTTATTGTGCCAAGTGCAATACTTATTTCAGAAAAATATATAACCTTTGCACCAACTATTTTATTATCATCATTATATATTAATAATTCTTCATAATTAGTTAATTCGGGGTGATATGAATAGTTCACCTTAACATTTAGACCGTTTATATATTGATATTTTCTTTTCGGATACTTAAGATTAACAATATTATCAACTCTTTCTAAATACAATGATTTTAGTTTTAAATAGTCATTAGGGAATATAACTCTTGTAAATACATTTTCTTCTGAAAGCTGTTTGATTTTATCTTTTGGAAATACTCTTATCCCCGAAGTATATTTATTTGGGTCTGTATTATGATTAAAAACAACAAATTTATATCCTGAATAACCAAAATTATTATTTTCTTCTTTTATTAGATTATTCACTTCCGACATTCCTAAAAGTAAATTACCAGTAAATATCCTCGCAATACTACGCTGCTGTCCTTTGCTGATATTCCATTCTTGTATTATCTGCTCTTCAAAAGGTAATATCCTCTTTGATTCTTGAATAATCGTATCAATAGATTCTTTGTTAGCACTTAATTTAATTTTTGAATAAGATACGCCATGTAACATTGCAAAATGGAACTCAATATTGCCATCGCCATACATATAATCTCTTTCTTGGCTAATAAACTTATACCCTACGAAACGACCTAAATAATAATTCTCACTACCACTACCATCATAGAATTTTACTGACTTGTCAGGTTTTAATGACTTAAATATATTTAGTTTATATTCTTTTTCTAAATCCCATTTTCTGTTTATTGTGGCAATATCATTCGTATTATCATCATTTATTTTTTTAATTTTTTCTTTAATTTTTGTTATTTTTGAGTCTCTTTTTTCTTTTTCCTCTGGTGTCTTATCTTTACTTCTTGCTGCTTCTTCTTCTTGTAGTCTTTGTTTTGCTTTTTCTATCTCATTATCATATTTATTTTTATTCCTTTGTAATTCTTTTTCTCTTTGTTTTTTTACGGATAACAAGAAGTCATCAATAAAACCTTTCATATATTCATTCTTATCCTTCCCATTAAGTAATGAATTTTCCCGAGCCATCACTTCTTCAAGGGTTAATATCTTGGTGTCATTTTTAATATAGTAATCGCCCTCATATAAATTATCAAATTCAGATATGCTTATTCGCTCAACAATATTTTTTTCTGATGCAAAATATTCTTCATATTTTGTTTCTAAATCATACTGGTTAAATTGTTTTAAATAATCAACATATTCCTTATATTGAATATTCAAATCATCAATTATTTGTTTCTGTGTATCACAATCTAATAATTGAACATATCTCAATAGAATTGAAGCCGTAATATCTTTAATATTAACCCATAAATTTAGATTTTCAAGGTAACTTACAATCCATTCATTTTCTGTCATAGCAAGATAGTTCTGACAAACCCTATCTCCATATTTATTAATAATGTCTTCAATCTCATTACCATTCCTATCCTGCATTAAACCTATTTCTTTTGACTGTTTTTGGTTAGCCGATGAATTGGCATCAAGGACAGATAACTTCTTCTTAAAAACAACCAATTGTCTTAATTCAGCTGGTATGGAAGATACAATATAAAGGTATGTTGGATAATTTAATTGCCCTGTCCTGTATATTCTTCCTCTTTTTTGTATTTGAACATCAATCTTTAAATCAATTTCCATAAATATCATTACTCTTGGATTGGTGTCCTTATAATTTGGAGAAGAATGTAATGATATTCCTGTTGAACCTGCCGAATTAATAATTAAGACATTATTAGGGTTATTGTTAAATGTTTTTATTTTACTTGCACGGTATTTTTTATCATTTGCCTTATTGGGTAATATCTCATATTTTCCATTTTCTAACCTACTTAACATCATTGTTCTTCCAGTAATCTCATTGACATTTATGTTTCTATCTCTTAATTTTTCAATAATGAAATCTATTGGACTTAATGGAATATTTGTTTTTTCTTTTATATTTTCAATGACTTCATCAATTTCTTTAAAGTCTTTTCTCAATAAATCAGTATAATTTCTTGTATTTTTTACAAATTTATCTGCACTATCATATTTAATATTTCGTATAATCCTTTTTGCTTTCTGAACCGCATCAATAATCCAATCACCTATAACTGCTGCCTCATACTCTACCGTTCCACCCTCTTGTGCAAGTGATAAAAGATAATATGAGTAGTCATTATCTTCTAATATAGAAATGCCTGACTTATTTAATTTTTTTAACGCACTCTCTAAGGTTGAATCTATTGCTATTATTGGCTTATGTTTTCCTTCTTCTTTAATGATTTCTATTCCTGTCCTATTTTTACTTTTTTTAACTCGCTTTGGGGCATTATATGGGTGGTCATTCATTAAATAATCAATCGCATAATCAACTATTGATTGCGATTTTACAGAATATATCATTGAGTTAATTGCCTTAAATAGCCTACTTTTTAATTTTGATTGTTTTATACGGATTATTATGCAACCTCTGTTTTTATCTACTTTTTTTTGTAAGTCGGAGAAATTTTCTATTCCATCAAAGAAATCATCATTTAATATAATGGGTATATATTTATCTACACCAAGTTCCTTTCTAACATCTGAATAAAGATAACTAATTACAGTTCCTCTTGTTCCACTATTTGAAAATGTTAATAATAAATCCCTTGTCTTATCCAGAATATTATTAAATAATTTTTTTTGATATTCTTCATTTTTGCTGTCATAGAGATATTCAACGGTAGTATTGGCAAATGTGCGTTCACGCCTAATCATCTCACCATTTTTTACAAAAAGAGAGGTGATATATTCACTAATAACATTACCGCCACTATATATAAGTGATTCTAATTTTTCTTTTGTGTATTTTTCAAGATTCCGTATTGACGATTTCTGTAAATAAATATTTAAATTTTTGTGTGTTTTAGAAAATGTTGCAGATGAAAATAGAACACCATACGCTGATTTAACAAGATTTGTAAATACCAAACCAGTTGTGGATTCCCCACCTGATGCCTTATGCGATTCATCAAGAATAAGTATTGAATTTTCAATATACTTATCTAAAAACTCTTGTTTCGCTATTGAATATTTTGAACGGGTTTGCACTTGAGAATAAACAGAAAATATCATATCATACTGTTTGCCTTTTTTGTCTTTAGGCAATTTTCCTTTTTCTACTCTTTTCAGAATTTTATATAGTTCATTATTTGTGTAAGGTTTTGATATTAATATGTCATCGCCATTTTTATTTTCCCAATATATACTTGCTTCCGTATCTTTTGTTTTTAGTCCTGAATTTGTAGTAAAAGGGTATCCCAATCTATCTATTTCATCATCTGAGTTTTTAATGCCACCAATGTCTGAAATATCCCTCATTATGTCGGAGTATAACTTAGGTGTATATGTAATAAAAATAGGTATCTTATTATTTTGATAAGCATATCTCATAATACCTGCTACAACACGACCCTTTCCTATCCCTGTCATATCGGATAAGATAAAGGATTTCTCCAATGATTCTTTATTCTCAATAGAATATATGATTAATGTTAAAGCATCTATTTGTTCGCCTGAAAAATATTTTGCCAATTCTAACTTATCTTCAAATTCATATTTTAATTTACGAATAATATATTCATCAAAATCAACCACATCTAAAAGTATTTTTTTCATTACATCTATTAGTGCATGATATATGCGAATAGGCATAATAGTATTGGAACTTGGCAAACTGCTTATTGGTCTGTAAATAACATTATTTTCGTCAAACATCATATTTTGCCTTTCTTCCTCTGTGGTGGCAAAAAAAGATTTTGAATAAATAATATCGTTATCTATGTCTTTTTTACTGCTTATTATTTGTAAATTTTCCATTTTTAATTCTTTTTTTATTATATATCTAAATTATTTGATGATAATGCTTCAATAATACTCAAAATTTCTATTTTGTCATCTGCATATTCTTGATTAAAGTCTTCTTTCAGTTCTGCAAAATCTTTTTCTTTTTCTGTTTCTTTGTTATTTATACTTCTCTCCGATGATTGAATAGAGAGAAATATTTTTGAAAACAACCTTTCAAGAAAATCATTCATCATTTCAGAGTTCATTATTTTTTCAACAAAGTCAGGTATAGAAATTGTTTCTCTTAAAAAGTTTGCATCAATGTATCCAGAGTAATATCTTGCCAATATTTTATTTATTTCGGACTCATCATAAATATCGTCATTTGATATTGTCTGTGAGTGAACAGAAACAATATAATTATTGATTGCCAATAGCAACCTTTCTTTAACTTTTTCCCTGATAACTATTTCGTAGTTTTCTGATGAAAGGTTCTCTATGATGCCTATAACTATCATAGTGCTTTCATTTGAAATTGTTTCTAAATATACAAGTTTTGTTATTTCCATTTTAATATGATGTTTAATTTGGTTGATTTCTTAACTCTATTTATATAATTTTCAAATAATGTCTTTTTTGATTCATTTGTTTTACCCATTAATAATTTAATGTGGTTTCTGTTGCTTTCAATTTTATCAATAAAAATATTATTTTTTTTCGCAAATTTAATTATTTCAATCTTAGCCACTCTGATATTAGAAATATTTTTTGCGTTTTGTTTTAATTCGTCAAAAGGAACATATATATAATTTGCCTGTGGAATATTATTTCTTTTTAATTGTTCGGTTCTATGGTTGCCATCTATTAAAAACAAATGATTATTAAAAACTGTATATATGCCAACAATGTCTTTTTTACCAGTTTTTATATTTCTAATCTTATTTTCGCTTTCTGTTAGTGTATTTAATTTAGATAATGGCACTTTAACAACTTTATATTTATCTTTATTTTTATAGATTTTGGCAATATCAACTTCATAATCACCTATTCGCACTCTTTCATCTTTATAGTGTTTTAACTTTCCACCTTTTTCAAATATCCCTTTTTTTGTTTTAGAATAAATAACTTTGTCGCAAGGTATTTTTACGCCACCAAATTTTTGATTTATCTCGGACAATATCTCGCATGGTTTCATTTTTTTGCCATTAAATTCAAATGATTCATTAGATAATACTGCTTTACGATTGATAATAACTTCACCGTCTTCTACTTCTATTGGCATACCATCCTTACTTAAACTATTTGATATAACAACGGCTTGCTCACCACCTTGTGAGTGTCTATTTCCTATAATTTTACCGCCATTTATACCATTTGTTGTTTTGTTCATTTCAATATAATCTTTTTATTGTAAAAAACTCTTGCAGAAGTGTCTGCCGTCTGAATATCCTGCTCAAACCAAATTCTTTTCTTTTTCCAGAATTGCAACCAGTTAATAAACTTTTCTTTATTAGAGTGTTTTGTTACCACCTGATAGAGTGTGTCAAAATGAATTACTTTCATTCCATATCCATTACACCCACTTATCTGCCAAAAATCTGTTTTTATAGGCTCTATGCACCTCACTTTTACGGTGTCGTAAAGTGTGCTATCAATTAGTTTCATAGCAAAAGTATCATGCCAAATAATGCCTGTTTGTTGCCCGCTATATAAATTATGGCTTTTAATAAAATCAAAATGCTTTCTCATTTCATATCTGAACTGCTTATACAACAATTCATTTTCCTTAACTATTGCCACGCCACTATTAAAATTCTTTTCTCCATTTTTTAATATAGACTTTTTTATTCCGTCTGTTATCTGTATTAAATTTTCTTGATTCCGGAGATTGTCATTTTTTATTTCAACATATTTTTTGTGCATAAAATAAAGTCCGACACCTTGAATGAACAAAATTAAAATTAACACAATATAAATTAAATATTTATGCAAAAATTTAATAATTAATTCTTTAACCATGATTAGTGTGTTTGTGATATAAATAAGGCAACTATTCCACTAACAAGAAATGTTATTGCACCAGCAATAATAAATGTTTTTTTGTTTCTTATTAAAAAATTAGTTTCATATTGAACAAACTTATTGAGTCTTGACAGCCAACCTTTAATATTATGTGGTTGATTGAGACTTTTTAAAAATTCTTCTTTTCTTTTTACTAATTCATTAAATATTTTATCATCGCCTTTTTCTTTTTCTACTTTGTCATTAAAAAACTTTTTAAAATTTTCTACCTTTTGTTTATCAAGATAACTTTTCCCAGTTCCTAAATCTACGCCATATTTTTCTTTAATAAACTTCCATAAAAATTTTGTTGCACCCCAAACACCACTTCCCCAAGCTACCGATACAATAAAGTCGGCTATAGCCTGTGATTTGTAGTTATCTAAGTCAAACTTATCCCAATATGCTTTTTTAAATATCTTATTCCAAATTTCATCAGGCATCTCAATAAAGTTCTTACATGAAGGCTCATAGCCAAGATATGTAGCATTATTTTTAAAGGTAGTCCATGTTATTCCTTTATTTGTGTGCCAGTCCTTTTTACCTTTATATTCGCATGGTGATGGGTTATAATGTGCATAGTCATATTTACTATTTGACAACCCGCCCTCTGCCTTTCTAATAAATGGAATGATTTTTTTGTAATCAGCCATAATTTAATCTTTTTTACAAATAAACGAAAAAAATATTTAAACAAACTAAAAAATATTATTATTTTTACAAAAAAAAATCGTTTAATTAAAAAAAACATATATTTATTATGGAAGAAAAAAAAATGAATTGGAAAGAAGAAGCCGAATTATACGGTATTAAAAGTGCTTTCAGAAAAAAAGAAGATGTATTAAAAGACATTGAAGATGTAAAAGCAGGTAAAATAACCGTTAAAGAAGAAAGCGTAAAAACAAAAACTTCAACACTAAAAGACCGCATGAAAGCAATGTTGTCAAGTGATGTGTCTAAAATTAAAACACATTTTCTTTATCGTATCCGTTGGGAAAAAATGAGCATCAACCAAAAGAAAGAATTTCTAAAAAAGACTTTATCAACACAATACCCTTTCGGTTGGGAAATTGTTGATGACAAGATTAAAGTTTACTTGTCTGAAAGCAAAAAGAAATATATCTTATCAGATAAACTTTAATTTTTTTTCTCCTTTTTCTTTTCTTTGTTTGTGCAACTCTCCCCCAAACTTTGCATTATTGCTAAAATGGGGGAGTTTTTTCAATCATAATGTCCAACTGAAAACAACCAAATATCCTCATTCTCTTGAGAGGAATTTATTATTTCTCCATTATACTCAAATGTTCGTGGTATCTTATCAAATCTTACCTTAAATTTTAAATCTATTTTGTTGAAAAAATAATCAGTCAAAAAGTCTGGTATTCGTTCATTTTTTTTAACAACAATTAAGAAACTAATTAATTTTGGTTCTGCAACGCAACCTATATAAATATAATCATGTTCTTTTTGATTGTATTTCAAAAAAACATCTATCCTACCCATCAAGATCAGTAACTCTTCGGTCGCTATTGTAATATTTTCAGTAATCATTTTCTCTCTACTTCATTCTTAATAGATAAATATTCTTTTTGAGTTATGTTTTTGAACATATCATAACTACTATCAACTAATATTATTTCCTCATCTTCCAATAGTTCATTTTTAATCAATTCCAATTTTTTACGCACAAAATTAAATACCTGTGTCTTGTAGAGATTCCTAATATATTCATCGGCAATTTCTCTATCCCAAAAGTGTAAATATTTATCTATTTTACCATCAGCACCTAAAATGAATATCTTTTTATATCCATACTGAATTGCTACATTTATGGCAAAAAGAAGGGTATTATTCATAAATCCGACTTTCCCTTTCTCTCTATTTAACTTATCGCCTTCGGGTATCCATTTGCCACCATGAATAGATATGGTTTCAATTTTATCAACATCAATCCAAGTTCTATTTTCCGTTTTTCTATCCCATACTATCCATTTAGTATGTTTTGGAATATAAAATCTTGCCCTGTTACAGACAAAAATATCTGTTTTAATCTTTGTAAAGTCAAACCCAATTAATGATTCACCTGTGCAAACTATTGTAACTGTTTTTTTCATTTTTTAAAAAAAATTTTACGCAAACTTACTCAAAAAATATTCAACATTTTCTTTAGTAAGTGAAAACCCTTTCATGATAGACTTTTTAACGAGGTATGCCACTTCTTTAATCTGTGTTAGTGTTATCTTATCAAACGATTCTTTTATGTTATTTTCGGCGTATAAAAATCCATTTTCACCATCTTTTATTACCTCATTGAAAGGGTAAAAGTCAGGGGCGAAAATAGGCATATCAAATAACGGTGCGACCATATAAAGAATATAATCTGATGAAGTCATATTGTATTCATTAAATATCAATGGAATGAAAACTAAGTCTGCGTTAATTTCTTTTATCTGCTTGAATAGAGAGATGATTGATGCTGGCTTAATATAATTATATTTTATATTATTTATAAATTGTTCATTTTCGGCAATATGTAATCCTAATATGTATAATTCTATTTTTTCGGAAATATCATTTAAAAATTTCTCATAATGTATTATATCCTGCTTATGCGTATCATCGCCAAGAATAATTATTTTTATCTTTTCTGTTTCTTTTTTAACGCCTTTTAGTGTGTTTTTACTTGCCTTCATTTTAGCTTTTTTTATTGCGTTTACCACATCTTCTTTTTTGCGAAAATGGTAAGGTATGCCAAATGCTTCGGCTTCTTTTTGCCACAAGGGTTGTTTTTTCTTTGCCATGATTTTGTTATTTATTATTACTTAACTGACTTAAAGCAACACGACTAACTTTTTCGGAAGGATTGTATAAATATGGCAACATATTTGGGTCGTCTTTAACAATTTTTAATTGTGCCTTTTCCCGTTTTCTATCATCTATTTGTTTTATATCATATAATTTGATAGCATTTTCAATGCCATTTGTAAAGTCCATATTATCTAAAAATCTATTTCCACATTTACTTATTATTTCATTGCTATAACTCCTATTAAGTTCTACAATTCTTGGAACATCATTAGTGTTAAGATACTTAAATATACAGCCAAATAATAATTCTTTTACTCTATAATTTTTAGAAGCACCATCAGTCCATTCTAAAATAATAGCATACTTCCCATTAATTGTTTTTGATTTTACTTTAAATTGCGTTTTAGGAAATTTCTTTTTTAATTCCTTTCTTATTTTCCTTACTACTTTTGATTTTTTAGTCATAATATTTATTATTTTGTTTGTGAAATATTTTTTATTGTTTTCTTAATAGAATCAACATATATAGGTTCTTCTTCGGAGTAATCTACATTCTCAATTATTGAATCGGCATCAATGAATAGTGGTAAAAAGACAAAGTCAGTATCAAAATCAATTTCATTATCTTTTGCAAATTGTTCAGCATACTTTTTGATAGCTTCTAATAGCTTTTCGTTCCAAAAGAAAACGATGTCAGAATATAAAATATTCCTAAAAATATCATCCCTTACTTCATCTTGTTTTAGATAAATTGACTTGTTTATATAATCAGGCATTTGCATAAAATTGTAATCAACAGAGTAACAAATTTTGCAAAGCGGTGCAATATCATAAATTCTTTGATAAAATAATTGCGATATTGGTATATAGGTAAATGGGAAAACAATGTAATCCGCCCATTGTATTTGTTTATCTGTAAGATTCCTAAAATTAGTAATATCAAACGATGGATAAACGGTTGAATATTTTTTTAATTGAGAGAGTATAATATGACTGTCCTTTGCCTTATCAACATTAAGAAATGGCAATATCCACTTAAACAAATCTTGTAATGATAATTGAGTAGAAACAACTAATATGTTCTTTTCTCCGTATTTTTCAAATAATACTTTATTAACATCATTTATATTACGAGATAAACGGTCTATTGTGTTCATTATTTTGTTTTTTAAATTTCATCTTCCAAAGTAAACAAATCTTCCACTTTAAATCCTAATGCTTTTGATATTTTAAGCATAGAACTGGCCGAAGAAAAATATCCTTTTTGATGTAATATCTTGCTTATTGTTGGCATAGAAACGCCTGATACTCTTGATAAGTTTGTTTTACTTATCTTGAATCTAAATAAGTGAATTTGTAATAAACTAAATTTCATTA
>Ga0114934_10001067_pt1 | contig 17845 bp, 16 predicted proteins | sample 4SBtaG_2_FD_99695 | JGI IMG/M metagenome (GOLD analysis project Ga0114934, IMG submission 99695) | Deep subsurface microbial communities from Kolumbo volcano to uncover new lineages of life (NeLLi) - 4SBTROV10_white metaG | ecosystem: Environmental > Aquatic > Marine > Volcanic ...
CTATCTGTTGAAATACCAATTTCTGCGCCTAGCCCATATTCAAAACCATCAGCAAAACGTGTGCTGGCATTCCACATCACCGACGAAGAATCGACTTCACGTAAAAAGCTCTGACCAACCGCATAGTCTTCTGTTACAATAGTTTCTGTATGCGCTGAACTATATTGCTCAATATGCGCAATCGCCTGTTTCACATCATCTACCACACGAATGGATAATACGGGCGCTAAATATTCTGTAGCCCAATCCTCATCCGTTGCTGCAATCACTTGGTTATGCATGGCTTGTGTTTTAGCACAACCGCGCACCTCAACGTTTTTTGCAAGCAGCTGGTCAATGATTTCAGACAGGCAATCCACAGCATCTTGATGAACCAAAAGCGTCTCCATAGCATTACATACACCATAACGATGTGTTTTTGCATTCAAGGCAATGGCTACAGCCATGTTCCTATCTGCAGACTTATCAATATACACATGGCAAATACCATCCAAATGCTTAATCACAGGAACCTTCGCATCCTTAGATACACGAGCCACCAACGATTTTCCACCGCGTGGAATAATCACATCAACATAATCTTCTGCTGCCAATAATGCACCCACCAAAGCGCGATCTGTCTGATCGATCAATTGCACTGCATCCTCTGGCACACCTGCCTCTTGCAAAGCACGTCGTAAAATCACTGCAATGGCTCGATTGGAATGAATCGCTTCAGAGCCACCGCGTAAAATGGCTGCATTACCAGACTTTAAACACAAAGCTGCTGCATCTGCAGTCACATTAGGGCGTGACTCATAAATAATACCTATCACCCCCAATGGCACACGCATATGCCCAACCTGAATCCCCGATGGACGATATACCAAGTCGGAAATCGCTCCCACAGGATCAGGCAATGCAGCAATTTCTTCCAAGCCCTGCGCCATAGACTCCACTCGTTCAGGGTTAAGTGCCAAGCGGTCTTTCAATGCGGCTTCAAGGTTATTTTCATCGGCAGCTTTCATATCCAAAACATTGGCTGCCAACACATCTGACATATCAGAGCGTAATAATGCGGCGGCAATTTTTAACGCTTTATCTTTGGCACGCGTTTCAATCATACGCATGTTACGCGATGCAACTTTTGCCTTTACACCCAATGCTTTAATCACTTGCTTTGCATCACCCATGGCTTACCTCTTACCTTTTAATACCAAATTATCACGGTGAATCACCGATGTGAAATCTTTGTAGCCCAATGTCTTTGCCATATCCTGACTAGATAGCCCTTGAACACGCCTTAAATCATCTGAATTATAGTTACATAACCCGCGCGCAATCACTACGCCATCCGCAACGACCTCCACACATTCACCTTTATCAAAATTACCTTGCACATCTGTCATACCAATAGGTAGTAAACTTGCACCTTTATGTATGATGACCTGCGCAGCTCCAGCATCCACATGCAACTGACCTGCAACGTGCAATACATCAGCAATCCAATGTTGATGGCGATTATGCCTATCCTCGCCACACACAAACAAAGTCCCAACATCATTGCCAACAAACAAATCTGTTAGCACACCCCGTTGCTGACCATTCACAATCGCAGCGGCTACACCGCCACGCGTCGCAATTTCTACCGCTGTTAATTTACTTAACATACCACCTGTACCAAACTCACTATCGCTACCGCCTGCCATCGCCATCACACTATCATCCAAATGATGAATCACAGAACAACGTTTGGCATCTTGCTGTTCATTAGGGTTGGCATCATACAAACCATCCACATCGGTAACCATTACGAATAAGTCTGCATTGACCATCATGGCAACCAGTGCACCCAAATTATCGTTATCACCAAATTTAATTTCTTCAACAACCACCGTGTCATTCTCATTTACAATAGGCACAACACCTGCCGAGAATAATGTTTCACTGGTATTACTGGCATTAAGATAACGCCTACGATGACGCAAATCATCCTTGGTCAACAACATCTGCGCTACTTGTATATCATGCTTGGCAAAAGCCTTGCCATAAGATTCCATCAACCAAGATTGACCCACTGCAGCGGCAGCTTGCTTTTCATATACCGATAGCGTTTTACCCAACCAACCCAAATGCACACGCCCAATAGCCACAGCACCCGATGAAACAATACACACCTGAACGCCAGCCTTTTGCAGCGAAAACACTTGCTCAACCACATGTTCAACCATATCCATACGGATACCTGTATCCGCATCGGTCAACAATGAGCTGCCAATCTTTACAATGGCACGCTGCACATGTGATAAATCTTGGCGTGTTTTAATCACTATATTTCTATTCCTTCTCCAGCCATACATTGCGAGCTTCACTCACACTTCCTTCTTCATCCAAGGCTGCATTCTCATCTGCCTGCGCGATTTTCACTGCATCATACAAATCATACAACAAAGGTTTTGTTCCTTCACCTGTTACCGCAGATATTGCGTAATATTTAAGCTCCAATGCATCCGCTTCAGCCAAGACATCAGCATGCGCTTCTTCAGGTAAGGAATCCATCTTATTAAGCACCAAATAACGTGTTTTAGACCATACCGTATCGCCATAACCACGTAGCTCCTGCTCAATTTCATGCACCTGATCGGTAATACTCTGCCCTTCGGGATGCACCACATCGACCAAATGCAATAATACACGTGTACGTTCAATATGTTTCAAGAAACGATGACCAAGCCCTTTTCCTTCATGCGCTCCGCCAATCAAACCGGGAATATCCGCCACCACAAAACCATCACCATCATCCATAAATACTTGCCCAAGCGATGGTGCCAGTGTTGTAAATGGGTAATTGGCAATTTTAGGTCTGGCATTAGATACCCGCGAAATAAATGTCGATTTTCCAGCATTTGGTAAACCTACAAGTCCAACATCTGCCATGGATTTTAGCTCTAAGAAACGTATACCCGTCTCGCCTTCTTTGCCTGACTGGGCATAACGCGGTGCGCGGTTGGTACTTGAAACAAAGTTCACATTACCCAAACCACCTTCTCCACCATATGCCAAAACAGCCTGTTGACCATCTTCAGTTAAATCAAAGAGCTGCACACCATCTTCATCTTTCACAATGGTTCCAACAGGCACTTTCATGATTACATCAGTACCCATACGACCATGCATTTTACGACCACTACCTGACTTGCCATGTTCTGCAAAAACATGTTTACGAAGATAAAGCTCTTGCAAGGTATTTTTATCGCGACTGGCTTCTAAAATAACATGGCCACCACGCCCGCCATTACCTCCATCGGGGCCACCCTTAGGAATATACTTTTCCCGCCGAAAGGACCTGCTTCCCGAACCGCCGTTGCCAGCGCGAACATCAATTTTCACTTCATCAATAAAGCGCATGCCATATACCTCAAACAATCTACCTCAAGCAGCTAATCGTAATGCTTTTATATACTTCTGAGAACTTTCTTTCCCACAAACAAAAAGAGGGTGCGTTTCCGCACCCTCTTCAAAATACTAGTTTAAAGTATCTTAACTTACAACACGAACCGTTGTACGGCCTGCACGTTTAAAGTATTCAACATTGCCATCAGTCAATGCAAACAATGTATAGTCTTTACCACAACCAACATTGTCACCCGGACGAATCTTTGTGCCACGTTGGCGAACAATAATATTGCCAGCAGTTACAACTTCGCCGCCATATTTTTTCACGCCAAGGCGTTTGGAATTGGAATCGCGACCATTACTAGTGGAGCCGCCTGCTTTCTTATGTGCCATCTCTTAGCCTCCAATCGCACCGATCTTCACAGCCGTAAACGACTGACGATGACCTTTGGTTAAACGATAATTTTTGCGACGACGTTTCTTGAAGATAACAACCTTCTTATCACGCGCCTGTTCAGTAATAACAGCTTTAACACTGTTCTTTGCAATGTCACTACCAACTTTGATAGCATCACCTTCGCCAACTAAAAGTACGTCATCAAAGACAACTTCTTGGCCTACTTCGGCTTCAAGCTTTTCAATGCGAAGAAGATCACCTTCTTGCACACGGTACTGCTTGCCACCGGTACGAATAACTGCGTACATCATATTCTCCAGTATATCTCTTAGGCAGCCTTAGCAGACTTGCCGTATTTCTTATAGAAGCGCTCTACGCGTCCTTCTGTATCCATGATCTTCTGCTTACCTGTATAAAACGGGTGGCATGAAGAACAAATTTCTACATGGATGTCGCCCTTGGTAGAGCGTGTCTCAAATGTGTTACCACAAGAACATGTTACATTTGATGTAACATATTCAGGATGAATTCCAGCTTTCACGTTGATACTCCTGTTAATTACGAAAGGGCGCGATTTCTAACGTCAAACCCTTCACTATTCAAGTAAAAAATAATCGCCTTACAAAATCAACGATTTTAAAACATGTTTCTTAGCTATTAAATCAATCCTACCAATGCCTGTTTACAAATTGCCATCACAGGATCGGGATACAAACCAATCGCTGTCACGGCAAGCGCAGTGACTACAACGGTCATTTTCATCGGGATACTTTCGATAAAATTAAATTCAATACGAACATCATCGAAGTACATATATTTAATCACACGTAAATAATAGAAACAACCAACCACTGAGAAAACAATCGCCAATAAAGCCAAATACAAGTGCCCAGTCTCAATCGCCGCCATAAACACCACATACTTCGCCCAAAAACCAGCCAGGAATGGAATCCCTGCCAAAGAGAACAACAGTAACCCCATCGCCAATGCATAACCTGGACGAACCTTTGATAGACCCGCAAAATCATCCAGCAACTCGCCCTGAATGCCATCCCTACGCATAAGCACAATAATGGCGAATACACCCATATTCATAAATAGATAAACAGTAAGGTAAACCAACGAACCTGCATAGCCAGCTTCATTGGCAGCAATCAAGCCCATTAAAACGAATCCAACATGACCAATCGTTGAATACGCTAACATACGTTTGATATTACGTTGTGCAATCGCAGCTACATTACCAACAACAATGGTTAAGGCTGCCAACACGACCAAAATCATCGTATAATCAGCTTGAACTGCTGGCAGTGCATCATGTAACACGCGCATAAAGACTACAAAACCTGCAACCTTTGGTGCGACAGAGATAAAGGCTGTGACAGGTGTTGGCGCACCTTCATAGGTATCTGGTGTCCACATGTGAAACGGTGCAATCGACACTTTAAATACCAAACCTGCCAATACAAACACCATGCCCAACATCACCACACCATGTGCCGAGTTATTGGCATTAACCAAACCTGCTCCAATCGCGTCAAAACCAAAGCTTGCCGTAACGCCATACAAGAACGTGATACCATATAACAACATGCCTGAAGATAGCGCACCAAGAATAAAGTATTTCAATGCCGCTTCAGATGAGCGCAACACATCACGTTGATAGCCCACCAGCACATAAACACTTAATGCCATCAGCTCTAAACCAAGATACATGGTGACAAAGTTATTGGCTGAAACCATCAACATCATACCCAATAAAGCAAACAGTATGAGGCAATAATATTCACCTACATTTTCTTCATCTTTCATATAATCCAAAGAAAGAATCACTGCGAATACCGTTGCTAGCAACATTAATAGCTTGGAAAACGATGCAAATGGGTCTAATACAAAATAGCCATAAAACGTGGTTAAAGCACCACCCGTTGTCACTTGAATCGTTGCAAAAGCTGTTGCAACACACGTTGCAATGGCTGCATAAGCAATCCAACCCTTTTTATCTTTACCTAAAAACAGATCCCATATAAGCAGAACCATCGCCATAATGGCAATGATAATTTCTGGCAGCATCAATTCGAGATGCTGAGGATATGGGAATGGGAATGTCACGTTTGCCATGTTTTACCTCAATGTCCTGTTACGTGCGCCGCAGCGCCTTGCGCAATCAATGCTGCATCTGCCAATTTGCTTGACGTCGCCTGATCAACCAAATGTGTGGCTGATGCATGCAACATATCGAGAACTGGCAATGGGTAAAAACCCAACCAAACAACAAGAATAATCAATGGCGCAAAGAGTCCAAATTCACGCATTGTCATATCCGATAGGCCTTTCACTTCTTCTTTTTCCAAATTACCCATCAATACACGTTTGACCATCCACAACGTATAGCATGCTGAAAGAATAACACTAATCGCAGCCATCATTGCCACCCATTTCATCGAAATTGGCATATATAGCATCGCTTCAGGAGATGGGTTAAAAGTGCCTAAAAGGACCATCACCTCAGCCACAAAGGATGATGCGCCAGGCAAAGCAACATTTGCCATCGCAAAGAACATCATCACCACTGCAAACACAGGCATCACATTGGCTACGCCGCCATACGCAGAAATTTCACGTGTATGCATACGGTCATACAAGACACCCACACAAAGGAATAAAGCGGCTGCTACAAATCCATGGGAAATCATGCCGAAAATAGCACCTTCCATGGCAATTCCTGTAAACATAAATGTGCCCAAGGTTACAAAACCCATATGTGCAATGGATGAATAAGCAATCAAACGCTTTAAATCTGTTTGCATCATGGCTACCAAAGAGATGTAAACAATCGCAATTAAACTTAAACCCACCATCAATGGAACAAAATATTGTGATGCATCAGGTAACATCGGCAAGGAGAAACGCAAGAAACCATACGCCCCCATTTTCAATAAAATACCTGCCAAAATCACAGAGCCAGCAGTCGGAGCCTCAGTATGTGCATCAGGCAACCAAGTATGTACTGGCCACATGGGCACTTTCACAGCAAAGGCAACAAAAAATGCCAAGAAAGCCCAGAACTGCCATTGGAAATCAAACGGGTAATCCATATATGCCAAAATACTAAAGCTGCCACCTGTCTTGAAATACATGGCAATCACCGCAATCAACATCAATACCGAGCCACCCAAAGTATATAAGAAAAACTTTAAGGTCGCATACACACGATTTTGACCGCCCCAAACCCCAATAATAAGGAACATTGGAATCAGCATAGCTTCCCAGAAGAAATAGAATAAAATCGCGTCCAAGGCACAAAACACACCAATCAATGTGGTTTCAAGAATCAAGAATGCCAACATATATTCTTTCACTCGATTTTGAATACAACGCCATGCTGAAACAATACAAATAATGGTCAATAAACTGGTTAAAATCACAAATGGCATGGAAATACCATCCACACCCAATTGGTAGTGAACATTAAACATCGGAATCCACTGATGCATCTCTTCAAATTGCATATGTGCTGTTGTTGAATCAAATGAGGTCGCTAAAGGAATCGTTACAATAAATGTCGCAACAGAAACAATTAGTGCAGCCCAGCGCACAGCATTATCATTTTTTAAAAATAGCCAAATAAGCAATGCCCCTGCAGTTGGCAGGAAAATACTCAAACTTAGAATGGGAAAGCCCAATACGTTCTGCAACGATTCCATCAAATCTCCCCTATGCCTTCAACATTAGCCAAGTTAGCAAACCAAACACACCAATCACCATGCCATAAGCATAATGATACACCATACCTGTTTGCATACGGCGCAACTTCGCCGCCCCAGCCAGCACTGAATCAACAATACCACCATGAATCATACCCTTATCAATGATTGCCAAATCAGCCTTCTGCCAAAAGAAGGTTCCCAAACATTGCGCAGGGCGAAGAAAGATTTTTTCATACAACTCATCCCAATACCATTTATTAAGTAGGAATGCATGTACGCCAGAAAATGTAGAGGCAAGCTTCGCAGGCATGGCTGATTCTTTGAAATAGAATACAAACGCCAATCCTATACCACCAATTGCCATCCAAAATGGCATGCTCAAGTAAAAAGCATGATGCGGTTCATGTTCAAGCTCCATCAATGGATTATGCGCATCCATTACAAATAATGCATTGCCAAAAAATCCATTGATCACTTCAGGATTAGTAATATCAAGTGCATACACACCCCACATACCTGAACCGAACGCTCCAATTGCTAGAATCATCAATGGCACAGTAATCACTTTCGGAGATTCATGCACATGCGCCTTGGTTTCAGCAGGCACACGATCAGTATTATGGAAGGTTAAGAAAAACATGCGGAAGGTATAAAATGCTGTCATAACCACACCCGAAAGCAGTGCATAATATGCCACATCACTCACCCAACCCATATCACGCACCATCGCCGCTTCAATAATCAAGTCCTTTGACCAGAAACCAGCAAATGGCGGAATGCCTGATAATGCCAAGGCGGCAATAAGCATCGTAACGTAGGTAATCGGCATATATTTACGCAATTGCCCCATTTTACGAATATCTTGCTCTGCTAATACCGCATGAATCACCGATCCAGCCGCTAAAAATAATAGGGATTTAAAGTATGCATGGGTCATTAAATGGAAGATACCGGCTGAATAAGCTGAAACACCACAAGCAACAAACATATAACCCAATTGCGAACAGGTTGAGTAAGCAATCACACGCTTGATGTCATTTTGCACCAAACCAATCGTTGCACACATCCAAGCCGTAAGTGCACCAACCAAAGTTACTGCTGCTAGAGCCGTTTCAGAGAATTCAAACATTGGTGACAAACGTGCAACCATAAACACACCTGCAGTTACCATCGTTGCCGCGTGAATCAATGCGGAAATCGGTGTTGGACCTTCCATAGAATCTGGCAACCAAACATGCAAAGGCACCTGACCTGATTTACCCATAGCGCCGATGAACAATGCCAAACAAATAAAGGTGATTGCATCCATTTCCCAGCCTAGGAAATTCAATGTATGCCCTTCTAGTACAAAGCTCGATACAGCAGCAAATACTTGATGGTAATCGACTGTTCCAAAATAATACCAAGTTGCCAACACACCAATCAAGAAACCAAAATCGCCAACACGGTTCACAATGAATGCTTTTAATGCTGCATAGTTAGCAGGTTCACGTTTAAACCAGAAGCCAATCAATAAATACGAGAACAAACCCACAGCTTCCCAACCGAAGAATAGGGTGAAAAAGTTATTACCCATCACCAATACCAACATGGAGAAGGTAAACGCAGAGATATATGAGAAAAATCGCGAATAACCAGGGTCACCATGCATATAACCAATGGTATAAATATGTACACAAGCAGAAACAATGGTCACAGTGATCATCATAATCGCCGTAAGTGGATCAATCATCATACCAATGGGTACAATAAAGCCATCGGATAGCATCCATGTCCAGAAGTTGCCATAAAAAGACGCGCCATCTAACACTTGTACGAATATATCAATGGATAAAGCAGCTGCAGCAATCACTGCCAAGCAAGTAATCCAATGCGTTAGCGTTTCTTTTAAAGCCCAACCAAATAAACCCGCAGCCAGCGCTGCAATCAATGGCAGTGCTGGAATCGCTAATAATTCTAGCGTGTTCAGCGTTGTGATGGTTTCTCCCACGAAAGCCTCCCCTTAACCCTGTAGTGAATTAATATCTTCAACGTCAATGGAACGACGCGTACGATAAAAAGCCACCAGAATTGCCAAACCAACCGCCACTTCAGATGCGGCAACAGTCAATACGAAAAATACAAAAATCTGCCCTGATATATCCTGCAAATAATGTGAAAATGCTACAAAGTTAATATTCACAGCCAATAAAATAAGCTCAATACACATCAAAATGGTAATGACATTCTTACGATTCAAAAATAAACCAATCACGCCAAGTAAAAACAAGCATGCTGCCACAATGAGATAGTCAGATAAGCCAATCATGATTACATCCTCACCTTGCGCAATCTATCTTCCTTACGCACATTCACTTGTTTTGATATATTCTGATATTTGGCATCTTTACGGGTACGCAAGGTCAAAACAATCGCACCAACGAGGGCAACAAGCAGAATAATTGCTGCAATTTCAAAACCCAATAGGTACTGGGTATATAAAACCTTACCAATTTCAACAGTGTTATTCACATCCTTGCCAAAATGTCCAACTGCAGCAATCGTCTCTGTATTAAAAACTCCACTGCTAGAAGCAGCGATTAACTCAATTAACAAAATCAAGGCAATCACGCCGCCGATAGGTAAATACTGCAAAAAACCTTCCTTCAATTTCGCCTTATTCACTTCCAACATCATGATGACGAACATAAACAACACCATCACCGCACCAACATAAATCAGAATCAAAATAATACCCAAAAATTCAGCATCTAATAAAAAGAACAGCCCTGCAGTATTGAAAAAGCAAAAAATCAAAAACATCACAGAATGCATGGTATTGCGCGCTAGCACCACACCCATACCGCCTATAACGGACATAGCAGCAAACAGATAAAAGAATCCAGCTTCGAGCATTTCCCCTCCTAATCCTGTATCAAAAACTTAACGGTACGGTGCATCAGCTTTAATATTGGCAGCAATTTGTGCCTCATATTGTTCGCCAACTTCAAGCAACATGTCTTTGGTGTAATACAATGCTTCACGTGTTTCACTTGCATATTCAAAATGCTGAGTTTCAACAATCGCATCCACAGGACACGCTTCTTGACACAAACCACAATAAATACACTTGGTCATATCAATATCATAACGCGTAGTACGACGAGAACCATCATCACGTTCTTCAGATTCAATCACTATAGCCAATGCAGGACAAATCACTTCACACAATTTACAAGCAATACAACGCTCTTCTCCAGATTCATAACGACGCAAAGCGTGCAAACCACGAAAGCGAGGTGAAAGTGGCGTCCGCTCTTCAGGGTACTCAACTGTAATACTCTTCTTAAAGAAATAACGCATGGTCAAAGCCAAGCCTTTCACCAGTTCCCATAATAACCATGTCTTAAGGGCATGTTTAATGAAACGCATCTTAAGACCTCCAAGGCTGATAGAAGCCAATCATATCACTCAAAAACTGTAAACTATGGTTTAGTTCACCTGCATAGGTACAAATACCCAACACGGCAACCCAGCCCAATGTCCAAGGCAAGAATATCTTCCAACCCAAACGCATCATTTGGTCATAACGGTAACGTGGGAATGTTGCTCGGAACCAAATAAAGACAAAAATAAAGAAGGCCGCTTTTAATAACAACCAAACCGTGCCTGGAATGAAATCCAATGCCTCAATCGGTGCATGCCAACCACCCAGAAATAAAATACAGGTCAGCAAACTAATCAAAATCATCGCGCCATATTCAGCCAATGAGAATGTTGCAAACCACATACCTGAATACTCAACAATATGACCTGCTACAATCTCCGCTTCACCTTCAACCAAATCAAACGGTGTACGGTTTGATTCGGCACAACCTGAAATAAAATAAACTAAAAACATTGGGAATAATGGAATAATATACCAATGCCAAAAACCGCCCGCTTGTGCATCAACAATTTTTGCCAGATCCATACTCCCAGCCAACATCAATACGCAAACCAAGGCAAAGCCCATAGAAATTTCATAAGAAATCATCTGGCATGTTGCACGTACTGCGCCAATCAAAGCATACTTGGAGTTGGATGCCCAACCAGCCATCAATACACCATAAATAGACAAACTACCAATCGCCAAAACATATAACAGCCCAACATTCAAATGCGCAACCGCCATCACATGCGCTTCATCCCAAATGCCAAACAACTGGGTTTCACCAAACGGAACGACTGCAAACGCCACCAAAGCAGGCACCAGAGCCATCACAGGCGCAGCAATAAATAATAATTTATTCGCATTGGTTGGAATAATAGTTTCTTTCAAAAACAACTTCAGACCATCTGCTAAAGGCTGCAGCAAACCAAAAGGCCCCACACGGTTACAGCCTTTACGAATTTGCATAATACCAATAACACGGCGTTCAATGTACGTCGTATACGCCACCGTTAACGCAACTGGTACTGCAATCGCTAGAATTTCTAACGCCCAAATGCCAGCCGTTATGGCCATATCTAACCACCCCATCACTGACCTCCCTCAAGACTAGCCATGACTTCGCAAGACAAGTCTCCCGCAACACCACGTTTCGAAATAAACAATACACCCTCTGCCACATCTTCACGCACACCAATATGGTAATCATAATCACCCGAAGTAGTACGGACTTTACATTCACCAGCACTCAAGCCTGCATCTTTCAACGTATTCGGATGCACCAGCAAATCATCCAAGGCATGGATATCGCCCGCTTCCACCAAATACGATGATGCACGCACCCACATACCTTCGCGGTACATAGAATAGCGGCTTACCACGTCCAAACTCATCGCAGGTTCAATCGCATTTGGCATACTATTAGCATCACGATTACGAGCTACGAGTAAACACTTGTCATCCGTCACATCATCATCCCAGACTCCTGAAACCTCAGGAAGAAAACTTTCAATACGAGCACGTAGCTCAGTTAAGTTAACCACTGGAATTTCTTCGCCAAAGGCTTGAACCAAACGCATCATGACTTTCCACAATGGGCGCTCTTCACCCAAAGAGCGAAGTGGATGTTCCGCCATACGAATACGGCCTTCCATATTAATGAATGTGCCTTCAACTTCAGAATATGCCGCAGCTGGCAACATCACATTGGCAAATTCAGATGTTTGCCCTGCAATCGCACCAATTTGAACCAAAGGAACTTTGCCCATGGCACGTTTCGCCTGCATAGAAAATAGGCCATCACCCATTGGGTCGCTACCAATAAGAACCAATGCATCCAATTCACCATCACTAGCTGCATCTAGCAAATCACCTGCACTCACACGAATATCGCCAAAAACTGCGGACAACAACTGCGCATTCATGCCTTCAGGAATCAAGTTGCGACCATCTGCCCCTGCTTCTGCATGACCAGACGCACGCATCATCAAGTCCAAACCATGTATCAAAGCTGATGCATCACTGTGCGAGCGAATTTCTTCGCCAACCAACAATGCGCATGAGTCTGCCAGCAAAGCATCAGCTAGCAATTTCCCAGCTTCATGACGCTCTTCAACTTTTTCAAGCCAAGCATCCATACCCGCTGCCGTCTTGCCCAAGTCTTTCAACTGCTGCATGGCACGAGCAATCACTGCGACCCACTCACGCGGACGAATCAATGCATCTGCACTCAAATCACTATTGGTACGATAATTCATAGCCCCAATACGTGTGACAGGCTTACCTTCATTTCCACGTTTACGCAGACCCTGCATCAAAATAGGCAAGCGCTGGCGTAAGTCAGAACCCAATATAACAACCTGATCTGCCGCTACAATCTGCGCAGAAGACATTGAAAAACCTTCTTCAAAAGCAAACTCGCGCATATCTCTACGGTGCAAATCAAAGGCTACTTTCGCATCTTTAAATACGCTGTCGTGTAATAAACGGATGGATGCTAAACCTTCAACACTCCAATCTGGCGAGAAAATAATACCCACACGCTTGTCTTTTAATACATCAACAGAAGCTTGAATAGCCTCATCCCAAGACACATTTACAAGACCTGATTCTTCACGCACAGCTGGGGCTACAATGCGTTGGTCGGCACGAAATGCATCATGGACATAACGACCACGATCACAAATCCAAGGCTCTACACCATCCTTATCAGGCTTGATTCGAATCACTTTATCACCACGCGATTCAATGACAATATCACAACCCTGCGGACATTGTGTACAAGTACTCTTATGACGTGTCATTTCCCATGGACGTGCAACATCATGTGATGGTTTATCAAGCAGCGCTCCAACTGGGCAAACATCTGCCAAATTGCCAGAAAGCTCTGATTCCAACGCATCCTCAACAATACCTTCAATACGCATATGGTCAGCACGATTCAATACACCCATATCACCTGTGCCTGCCACCTCATCGGCAAAACGCACACAACGGGTGCAATGAATACAACGTGTCATGCATGTACTTACAAATGGCCCTAAATCATGATCAACAACTGCACGTTTTACTTCCGAATAACGACCATGCTTGGCGCCATGTTCAACAGTATAATCTTGCAACTTACAAGACCCACCCTGATCACATACAGGACAGTCTAGAGGATGGTTAATCAACAAATATTCCATCATCATTTCACGATCTTTGGCTAAAGATTCTGAATGCGTGGTAACTTTCATGCCTTCACCAACCGGTGTACAACATGATGCGGCAGGCTTATTCCAACCTTCCACTTCCACCAAACACATACGGCAATTCGCCGCCACACTTAACTCTGGGTGATAACAAAAATAAGGAACATCGGCACCATGTTCACGGCATGCCTCTAAAATACTTGTGCCCGCTGAAACCGTTACTTCTTCGTCATTGATAAATAAAGTCGTCATTCAGCATTCTCCATCAAGCGCTCCTCTACTATTTCAGGGAAATGCTTCAGCAAAGAAAGAATTGGCGCAGACGCACCATCTGCAAGCGCACAAATTGTCCTGCCCGCCATATGTTCTGCGGCATCATTCAATACTTCCACATCTTTTTTACAGCCTTGCCCAGCTTCCACACGGTTCATAGTACGCTCTAACCAACCCGTACCTTCACGGCATGGCGTACATTGACCACATGATTCATGCGCATAAAAGTGCGCTAACCGACGCGTTAAAGCGATCAAATCTGCTGTTTCATCCATCACAATAATCGCACCTGAACCCAACATAGAGCCAGCTTTCATCATCGCGTCATAAGTCAATGGAGTATCATAATGCTCCGCAGTCAACCAAGGTGTCGATGAGCCACCAGGAATAATCACTTTTGGCACAGTACCATGCTGCAAACCACCACAATATTCCTCAATCAATACTTTCAATGAAGTCCCCATAGGTACTTCATAGTTACCCGGTTTATTCACATGCCCTGATACAGAGAAAATTTTCATCCCTGTATTATTCGGCACACCAATCTCAGCATGCCAATCACCACCAAATTCCAAAATTGCAGGCACAGTTGCCAAAGTTTCAACATTATTCACTACCGTTGGACAACGATAAAAACCTTCAACCGCAGGAAAAGGTGGTTTAAATCGTGGGCGACCCGGACGACCTTCCAATGATTCAATCAACGCAGTCTCTTCACCGCAAATATAAGCACCTGCGCCACGATGCACAGTTAAATTCATTGAAAAATCAGTGCTAAGAATATTTTCACCCAGCAAATTAGCAGCATAAGCTTCGTCAATTGCCGCATCCATCACATTCGCTTCATGTAAAAATTCACCACGAATATAAATATATGCATCTTTCACACCCAGAGCAAAACCAGCCATAATCATGCCTTCAATCAATAGATGAGGGTCAAAACGCATAATATCTCTATCTTTAAATGTGCCAGGTTCGCCTTCATCAGCATTGCATAATAAATACGTGGGTTTTCCTGTATTGCGCGGCACAAATGACCATTTCAAACCCGTTGGAAAGCCCGCGCCACCACGACCGCGCAAACCAGATTTCTTTACTTCATCAACAATATGATCACTATCAAAATCTTTCAGTACCGTTGGCAAAAACTTATATGCACCATTCTTACGTGCTACTTCAAGACCTGTTTGTCCTTCAAGGTGAATACGGTCAAAACAAATCGCTTTTACTTGTTTAGGGTCAGAGGAAATCATACTTGTCCTCCTTCTTCACTAGAGCTCACTTTGGTAATAAACGCATCCATATACGAAGCATCTACCTTCTCATGGTATTCATTATTAATTTGCACAACAGGCGCACCAGCACAAGCACCAGCACATTCCACTTCAGTGACTGTAAACATGCCATCTGACGTAGTTTCACCCACATTGATACCCAAACTTTTGGTAATATGTTGTACCAACTCATCTGCACCATTCAGCATGCAACCCGCATTGGTACACACTTCCAAACGATACTTGCCAGTTTCGTGCTCACGAAACATGGTATAAAAGGTGACAACCTCGCGCACAATCATCAAACGCAAGCCCAATGTATCAGCCACCAATTGCTGCACATGCATAGGCAAATAACCAAAATCTTCTTGCGCCATATGCAATACAGGTAACAATGCTGAACGTGCTGATGGGTATTTCTTCACTAGCGCATCAATTTCAGCCAAGCGCTGTTCAGTGAAATGAACTTGCTCTACTTCGCTCATCGATCCACCTCTCCAAACACAATATCTTGCGTTCCCAAAATCGTCACAACATCCGCCAACATATGACCACGACACATATAATCCAATGCTTCGATATGCGCAAAACCTGATGCCCGAACCTTCATACGATATGGTTTATTCGAGCCATCAGATACCAAATACACACCGAACTCACCCTTTGGATGTTCAACAGCCGCATACACCTCACCTTCAGGCACATGATAACCTTCAGAGAAGTGTTTAAAGTGATGAATCAAAGCTTCCATATCACCCTTCATCGAAGCACGCGATGGTTTATGCAAACGCGCATCATCAGATTTGATAGGACCGTCATTCACCGCCAACCATTCAATACATTGACGAATAATTTCATTGGACTGACGCATTTCTTCAACACGCACCAAATAACGGTCATAGCAATCGCCTGTTGCACCAACTGGAATATCAAATTCTATCTTATCATAGGCATCATAAGGCTGTGTTTTACGCAAATCCCATTCAATGCCAGAGCCGCGAATCATCGGACCACTAAAACCCCATGCCAACGCTGCTTCTTTATCCACAACACCGATATCGACATTACGCTGTTTCCAAATACGATTCTCAGTAAGCAGTGTTTCATACTCATCAACATAATCTGGAAAAGTCTCGGTAAACGCTTTAATTTTTTCCAACAATCCTTCAGGCAAATCCTGACTCACGCCACCTGGGCGAAAGTATGCCGCATGCATACGCGCACCTGATACCTCTTCATAAAAATCAAAAATATCTTCGCGCTCACGAAAGCAATACAAAAACACTGTCATTGCGCCAATATCCAAGGCTGATGCACCCAACCATAAACAATGATTTAAAATACGCGTCAATTCTGCATACATCACACGGATATATTGCGCACGTTCAGGCGCTTCAATACCCATCAACTTCTCAACTGCCAAAGCATATGCATGTTCATTTGCCATCATGGAAACATAATCAAAACGATCAAAATAAGGCACGTTTTGCAAATATGTTTTTTGCTCAAACAACTTCTCAGTACCGCGATGCAGCAAACCAATATGCGGCTCAGCGCGCTCAACCACTTCACCATCTAATTCCAACACCAAACGCAATACACCATGCGCTGATGGATGTTGAGGACCAAAATTTAGCGTATAATTTTTAATCTCAGCCACGGTCTACCCCCGGCCACGTTCTTTCAATCAAAACACGGTTTTCCAATTTATTAGGACGATAAACACAACGCCATTGTTCTTCATCAAAGAACATTTCCGCACGACCCGTCAATGGGAAATCTTTAAGCATGGGATGACCCTCAAAACCGTAATCCGTTAACAAACGACGCAAATCAGGATGATGGTTGAAGATAATGCCATACATCTCAAATGCCTCACGCTCAAACCAGTTTACAGTCGGCCAAACTTCCACAACAGAAGAAATCAATTCGCGTTCTGCCAGCAACACCTTCAAACGCAAACGCTTATTATGCTGAATTGAAAGTAAATTATACACCACCTCAAAACGCAGGTCACCTTCAACAAAGCCTGGGTATTCAGACATATCCACACCGCACAAATCGACTAGCATATCATAGCCTTGCTCACCTTTTAAATAGTGGCAAACATCAACAATAGCATTCCGATCCACAACTACTACAGGGCAATCAACACCCTCACGAATAGATTGCACTGCATCACCAAAACGCTCTTGCAAGCCTGTTAACTCCAG
>Ga0114934_10001069_pt1 | contig 17834 bp, 16 predicted proteins | sample 4SBtaG_2_FD_99695 | JGI IMG/M metagenome (GOLD analysis project Ga0114934, IMG submission 99695) | Deep subsurface microbial communities from Kolumbo volcano to uncover new lineages of life (NeLLi) - 4SBTROV10_white metaG | ecosystem: Environmental > Aquatic > Marine > Volcanic ...
ATCTCGGATTCATATACATGGAGAAGGCGATTAAGAAGTGACTGATCGATTCTAGCAACACGTGTCCCAGTTGCTGGCACCATCCCAAGGACTTCAGGTTCGTAAGCACCGTCAACTTTTTTGAATGTTGCTCCTACCACGAGGTCGGCAATTCGAGTATCCTGCCTGTTTGTGATTGGTGGGATTTCACCAGTCCGCTTTACTAAATTTCGGAAAACGGAGTCTTCATGCCACCGATTCTTTAGCTCTATGCCAACAATTTGACCTACTGAAATAATCGGTCGTCCGTCTTGTACAGCTTCAAAAGCTGTGAGAGCTCCTACTAAACGCTCTTCAGATGCCTCTTGGAGCAAATCAAGAGTTAGCTCGGTATTGGTCGATGGGCTACCAACTACGGCCACATCTTGATTCCGATTGTTTGACATTACACTCCTCCTCGTCCGCCTTCAGTGCGATAGTTTTGTAAGTAAAGCAAAGTATTTTCTACATCCGGTGATTCGGCAGCTATATGTTGAGCTACCGCTTGTTCAATCACGGCAACACCGGAGCCAAGACTCTTGACCATACGATCTGCCAAGAATAAAGGATATGGCTCAATCACTGCAGGACTGAAGAATTGGCGCATGATACCTTCAAGAGCCATTGATAACCGTGTGTTGCTTGAAGATACAGGCGCGGGCAGTTCTACACGTAGGGCTGGAAGCCAACCGTATGGTCTAAAATAGATGACACGAAGCGATTTTATGGCCGCCAACAGATCTTCCATTTCTGGCCGAGGGCAAAAGCGCTCGGGTAGGTGGTCCACTTGCATGCTGGCTGGCTCATCATTTGTATGAATCGGTAATGGTGCAGTATATTCTCCTGGGCAAAGAATCAGTGTTGCAAGTGTTTTGCCATCTACAACCACAGGAGGGCGGAGTCGGTTGTCCTGAATTAATTCATTTCGGGCTGTAAACTTAGGCATTGCAACAGTGCGATCACTTCTCAATAAACGCTTCAATTGCGGCAGAAGGCCTTCTTCCCATCTATTCCTAAATTTGTTCCTTAGGTTAGCAGCACAATCATCAAGCTTTGTAAGAGCTTGGTTCAGATATATGATGAGAGAAGAAAAGGAACCATCCAGCAACACTAAGTCATGCGGGGCGTTGTCTGCCAAATTGAGTTCCATGGAAACCATCATTCCCCTGAGAACACCAACGGTGTCGATATGGTGAGGTAGACCATCAACCCACATTTCATGATATGGTTCAGGCCAATGGCGTTTTGCCTCTTTTGATGTTCCCTCCACTGCAACAGCTGCCGCTGCACATAGATCAATGGACGTCAAACGATGGATTTGATAGGAACCATCGACACCAACGACTGAAGGTTCACGCGGAACATCAAGGTCGGCCTTTCTGCGTATTAATCCGTATCGTCGCGCTTCATCATATAGCTGCTCCTTGGCAGAGCGAAGTGCGTCCAGATTACTTGAAACTCTTTGTGCAACCGGCATAGCTTGGGCGAGTAGATCTCGTACAAGTGCATCAGGGAGGTCGGCGAATGTGTCCATCATGTATTCCTCCCTTTCGGCTTGTTAATCCCCTGTTTCCGTGGCCAAAGTCGGTACTCTTCACGGCTATAATCTTTATATTGAGGAAAACGTTGAGCCCGTGATAACAACCATCTTTCAATAAATTGTTGTGAAAGGTCGGCCACAGACCAATCAAAGAAGCATGGCCGTGATACTTCTCCTCGCAAAAAACGCAGGGCATCCTTGCCAAGAGGTGCAATAAAAATTTCCCTGCGAATCCCATGGTAAATAAGATCTGCAGATAGTCCGACAGATGCCAAGCACTTGCGGATTACTTCCCTTTTGTTCCGGAATCCGTTTCCCCAAGCTGCATTTTTCGCTGATGGTTTACAGTACTCCTCTACGTATGCACGAATTTGCTCATAAACACCATTTGAGAAATGAAACTCACCAGATCCTTGAGTAAACCCAACACTAGTCCAGTAGCTGTATCCGTTTACCCGAATCCGATTATAAATCGATGACCTCCCCAACGCTGATGTTGTGGTAAGGAGAGCAAGATACGGCTTGCGGCTTTCTTGACGAATCAAGCTTTTGCTTCCTGCATACTTCTTTCGAAACGCAGATCTAACTTCATTACTGCAAGCGAGCATTGCGATCAATTTGCCGCACAATAGTGACGAGTAAGGAGGAACAGCCCCAAGCACATAAGCATCCATAATATGATATAGATTTCTTTTTTTTGCTTCCATATCCCAGCCAATCCAGTTGTCTCGTGCACTTAGAGCAAACACCGGGTCCCCGAGACCAAATAGACCGATTAACTTCTTGTTGTATTGATCAAAAACAAGAAACCGAAGACGTCTTCCGTACCCAGATGAAACAGGTATACTCCAGTGAAGCGATGCGTATCGAAAAAGCAATTCATAGTCGGTGCCAGGTCGGACTAGTACTATTTTCGGTAAAATTTTTTCTGGAACAACTTCACTGCCATTTGCAATGTAATTGATAAGACGATCTTCATGCCGTTTAATCCCAGGGCCAGACACCTCAAGCTTCTTCTGCACGGCTAATTGATTCATTCTTCGGTAATCTTCCTTCGTAGCATTTTCAGGCATCTGAATTACGCCACGCTTTACCGAATATCCCTGTATCTTTAGGGCTTTTATTATGTCTTTCTTGAGGTTCTCTGGTGTTGGGATGCTCATGAAACCACCCTTTCACCAAGAAGTTTGAAGGGGCTTATCGCCGGATCATAGTCTTCCAGACGTCGTCGCCTGGCCACTTCGTCCAGAAGATTCCAGTCGGTGCTGTTAGCATGGGAATGGGTCCGACAATCCAAGCCTCCAGGGACGGATACTCCGCATTGATCCGTCAATATGAACCGATCATGCATTCTCTCTTGGCCAGATAGTGATTCCCATAGGAAAACTCTGAATCGGTGACCATCTGCCTTGATGAGTGGACGGAGCTTCTGTTCCCAATCGTCCAAGTAATCACCTATTTCTTTTCCTTCAGGCTTTTGATGTTTAAGTTCTGCATGGATATGAATTCGACCTTGGAGTCGCGCGTGCCCCCGCTGCCCCATGACGTTCGAACAGATGGTTACCGTATCAAAGTAACGTGACACTTGAGAGCTCAAATATGGATCAACAAGTGTCAACGACTTTGCGTAGCGCAGGATAGGCGTAAGAGCAGCCCTGTACTCCGCATCTGTTTTTGTCAGTGTTAACGTTCGTCGTCGTCTTCCATCCCACTGGGGGGAATCAAGAGCTCCAAGGAATTCAACAAAAGCATCACACACTTGCCCGCATTCTTCCCTGATCATTTGGCTGAGAAAGATAGCATGGAAAGGGATGCGGCTATGGGAATCAAGAGCGAGCATCAACCAGTCGACATCAGTACCGGGATCACCGTTCATGCAACGCGGATGGCGTACAAGTCTATGCCGGTCATGTAAAACGGACAGACATGTCTGGACCTTATCTCTAAGATCTGGCGACAACGTTAATATCCGATCATTGATTACATGCCGTAGCCAGCGATCTTTATGCAGATTCGCGAGAAGCCCGTTTTCAGCGATACCCTTGAGAAGTTCGACGAGGATCACGCCTGCCCCACCATTGGCATTCTGAACAGAAGCATCGAATAAATCCGGGGTCATGGCGAATTCGTAAAGCACCGTAAGATTCTCCTTCACGCAAACCGTTCTCGATAACCTTCTTCAAAGAATCCGCCTGGCCATGCGTCCAGGAGCTGACCCTCTTCGTCGAGTTCAAGATGCCGAACCGCTGATGAGGAACCTTTTGGTTGCACAAATAGCACGCATACGTCGTCTGGTCGGACCTCCGGAAGGCCGTCTGGCAAAGTTTCGCTGCTCGTTTCCCTCATTCGGCGCATAATGCGAAGAAGCAGGTGCTCGCTGTGGGTCTCGATCAAGAAACGGTTACGGTTTTTCCCAAGTGCTGACTGGAGAAAGACATCGCCGAGGTCTGCCTGAAGTGCCGGATGCAGGTGGATTTCCGGCTGCTCTATGGCAACAATCTGATTCTTTGACGCATATGCGCCAACCAGAACTGGAAGGACCTGACTCACGCCGATGCCGACGTCCCGATGGCTTACAATAGTCTCGCTTCTTCGATCTACAAGGTTCAACTCCTGAATATCGGTCAGTTTTGCCTCCTGCTCTTTCAATGTTTCTAACGCGGAATATATTTCACCGAAAAGATCAAAATCGTATGGCTCGTCGCTTGTAAATCGTTGTTCTAATTTTTCTATGATCTTAGTGTATTCGGCATCTAAATCATCTATGGTCAGCAAATGTCTGATTCTTAATTCATAGGGAGTCTGCAGCCGGTCCGGCGCAGTCAACCAGGCGTTGACCTGTTTGCGGACCTCAGTGTCACGGCGAACCACATCCCATGCATAACCGCCGCCAGCAAACCAGTTTGGATCATGCTGCTGTACAAAAGCCAAATGTCTGGGGGGATAGGATCTCAACGGCCCCAGGTATTGAAGACGAGAAAGCTCCTCCGCTACAACCTGTCCGATACCACTTATCAATTCATCTATGGTCCTTGGAATGAAAAAACGTACAGCCGCAGCCAGATCTTCGCGACGGCGGCCCCGGCTTACGGGAAACAATGGCATCTGTCCACCTGGCGTAAACGATTCTGAGCGTAAAAGCCCTTCCGGTAAGAACCGTCCCACGCTTGTAACAATTTCAGGAACAATGCTTGTGATCGCCTCATCAAGGCCTTCGTAATCGGATGGATGAATCGATTTAGCGGTGGTGGAAGTCTGTACAATGGCCTTCAAGACTTCACGGAAAACGGGATGCTCATGATCAAGTCGGTCGAGTTGCAGCTTGCCGTCTCGACGTTTGCTCATACGCAGCAGGCTTTTCCCATCCGCTACAACTTCATAGGCGTGCACTTCGGGGACTGCATCCGGCAAGGGGCAGTCTTGGTCGTCCAGGGAAATCCCAACCGCCAGCGTGACGGCAACTTTCCTCACAGGAGCAAGTAGTTCCGCAAGGCGGCCCTTGAATCCTGCTGTGTCTAGTTCTGCGGACCATTCCATTCGGCGATTAGCCTCTCGCCGATGAATGTACTGGCGAAAACCGCCGAGATCCACTGCTTCACCACCAATGTTAGTACAATGGATATCGAGATCGCCGGTTTCCAAAGCATGACGAGCAAAAACGATGCTATGAATGACACTCGACTTGCCTGAGCTGTTGGCTCCATAGATTAGGGTCAAAGGACGCACGGGGATCTTTTGCGTGTCAGCAAAGGCCTTGAAGTTACCCACTCGTATTGCGGTAAGCATGTTGGGCTACCTTTTCTTTCCCTTCTTTCCTTTTTCCCGCTGAGAAAGAGCGCTTCCAGCAGCGGATTTCGAGTCTTTGCTGGTGCGTCCATCTCGAAGAGTCTTCGATGCTGCCGATGCTGCTCGTTTCGATGTCGTCTTTTTTGGCGCTTTTGTCTGTGACAGAGCGCTTCCGCCCGCAGTCTTCGAGGCTTTCCCTGTACTTTTGCTCCTGAGCGTCTTTGACGCCGCCTTAGCTGCTTTTCTACCGGTAACTTTCTTACCCATCTCCATCTCCTTCCTTTTGAGGGTTTAAGGCTTTCTTGACTCGCTTGAACAATAGGCTCACAAAGGCCAGTCGTTCGACGGCGTCCATGCCGCTCATTTGCTCCACGTCTCCATGACTGTAAAGATTTCGCATGCCGGACATGGCACCCATGGTCAGAAACTTGAAGCCTTCCTGTTCGCTACGGTCGTTTGCCGTCTTCAGGTCATTCAGACTAATCGGTGGCGGATTTCCGCCAAATGCCTTTGCCATCAAATCGCGGCCAAACGTCTTATGGTCAACTAAAGCATCCTGAATCCTCTTCTCGAACCGCTCCAAGGCCTTGCGGACGGCTTCGTTGAAGTGGCCGCCGCGGAACATTTCCAAGCAATCATCAGTCAGTGCTTCATGAAGGTCGAGCCGTTCGATAAGGACGATCTTGTCCTGAGCCGGAGCACAGACACGCGACGGCTCAGGAAGCTCGATCTTCTTGATGTCCTTCCGGATGTCGAAGCCTAAAGCCTCCATCGGGACTGCGACTGCTTCCAATTCCCCGTGTGTGGTAGCCTCACCCTTGCGGGCACGCCATTCCAGACCGCCTCGGACGATGGCCATAACCACCGTCTTGGGTTTGCGCGGATAATGTCGGAAAACCTCCTCCAGGAATCGAGCAATCAGCGTTCTTTTGTTTCCGCCAGGCTTCCAGTATTTTTTCAGGCCATGTTCCTCGGCCACATTCCGCACACAGAAGCCCTTGAATCGTGACGTGGCTGGGGCCAGCACCGCCAGCGCATCGGCCAGATGCCCGATCATCTCTTGACGTTGGCGCGTGATTCGTATGGCCGGTTGCTTCGGTGTATTGGCTTTCTTGCCACGCTTGCGTACCATCACTTCACCGCCTTTCGCCTGCGCCTGCGTGTAGGCTTGAAGGTATTGGCTTGCTTCAACACTTTTGCCTGGTCTTTCATTTCCGACAATATTTCCTTCATATGGGCTTCTCGCCATTTGGCTGTGAGATCACCAGTGAAGGCGCGGTGAAGAAGTACATCAAAAACATTATCAATTTTGGAGCTTGCAGTATTTTGTGATGTTGTATTTTTTAATATGTCTTGTGCCAAATTTGAGAACTTGGAAATCATTTCTTCAGGAGGGATGGGAATTGCCATGGACTCTATTTGTCGAGGGGCGATGTTTGGCTGCCCAAATCCTCTTGCATATTGCCAAATATAGTTTTGGGCATAGTCTGTTTGCATTAGAAAATCCAAATAGTCGAGAGTCTCTCTTTTTCCTTCGAGTGGAATAAATCTACCGACACGTTGATTAAGCAGAGCAGGTAAGTCACAACAATAGCGTGCTAATTTCCCAGTGGTTGCACCCGTTAAGGCAACAAGGAGATCACCTTGCAGCAAAACATATTTTTCAAATTCTTCCAGGAAATACTTAGGTAAAAAAGCCGATTTCTTGTCATATCTAACAGTTCCGTTTACTAAATTACCAATACGAATTAGAAGGGCGCCGTTTTGAGTAAAATCATTACTCTTAAAGGCAAAGCCCCCCTGCAAATTTGCCAATTCAGAAAGGGGACCAGTTGGCCACCCCTTTGGATTCGTCGCAGGATCGCCGAACATCTTGTAAAAGAGCGCGGGGAGGATTCGGGCGGCTTTTGCGTCGGCCTCAGCGCGCTTTTTGCGCAGTTCATCCGCCTGGTCGAGTATCTCGACGATGCGGCGCTGTTCGGAGAGAGGGGGAAGGCCAAATGAAACTCTATAAGCATCATTCCGGTTAAGACCAGGAACACCAGTTATGATAGACAACCGATCTAATTGCAAATAACTTAAGAGATAATAAATCCAGCGAAGTTCACAATCTATTTTAGGCTTTACATAATAAGTAGTATCAATTGGCCAGAAATCTTTATCAAACCACGTAACTTTTCCGGCAGAACCCTTTCGGCCAACGACAATGCCAGGGCCTTTAACGAGAGCTTGAGTATGCCAGCCATCAATACCATTGGAGCCAGCGACAGGAGTGCTACCGTTTTGATCACGAGCATCTTTCCGGAGGGCACGCCCGTATTCTAATGAAAGTATGTCGCCGAGTTGGACAATAGGCCACTTCATTCGACCGCCTCCCTGCTTCGTTCGGGCATCTGCCAAACCTTACGCGCCAGCTTTGCCATCATCTCTTGGCGCTTCTCAATAGCTGACGAATCCCACTTGTCGAATTGGATAAGCTCCTGGACCGCACGATTGACCTGGGTGTTGACCCCGACATGCGGCTTTTCGGCCAGCGATTTTGTTAGCAAGAAGGAGGATTGCCGATAACCAGGAAGTTTCTCTTTAAAGGAGCCGTTTGACACAGAGCTGTTAATCGTTTTCTCCAGCAAAGTCAGATTGCCCAGGCGGGGAATGTAGTCATCGTATTCATCGGGTTTATCAAAAGCGGTGCGGACGTCCGGCCGCGGGCTGGCAGGCAAAATGTGCTCGATCTCGACCTTTTTGGTGATGTAGAGGTCGAGGTGGCCGTGGGCAGGGTTGCCCCACGCTTTCTCCTCGATGTACTGGGTGAGCTTAGCGAGGATGTAGCGCATGCGGTACTTCTGAATTCGGTTCTGGGTCAATTCGCGAAAGGCGAAGTCAAAGCGGTCAGCGCGGCTGCTCATATCAGGAACAAAATATTTTGCGATGAAAGCATCGAGTTCTTCGGAGGTTTTAAGCTTCCGCAGGTCGGCGGACCAGCGGGCAAAGTTTCTCTCGAAGGTCTTGGTGGGTTCGCGTGTAATGATATAGCAGAAAAAGAGGTTTTCGATGACCCGACAAAGCCGGTCGAACAGTTCCGGCGCAAGCCTCCTTCCTGCTAATAATAGTATGTATTGCTGGCGAAGGGCACCGCCCAGCAATGTGAGATTCCGCAGGTAACGGTTCTCGTTACCATAAGCATCCTTGGATGCCAGGAAATTGGCGTGGGCTTTGGCACATTCGATAAGATTCTCCAGGAAGCCAAGTGGGTCAGCGTCGATACCGGACTCGGAGGTATGCTTGACGAACCAGTCATAGATTTCGTCCTCGCGGATGCCTCGGCGGTAGTCGATCTCGTGATGGGCCATGATGTAGTAACGTAGGAACCGCAAGGGTTTTTCGCCGCAGGAATCAAGCGTGTCCACCAGTTTCTTCCAGCGATCCTTGAGCCGTTGATAATCCTTGCTAGGGGTCTTCATGAAGAGCAGGTTCTTCAAAAGATCCATTGCGTTCAGACCTACGCCCCGGTCGTTGATAGTCTCAAAGACCTTCAGGGCATTAGCGACGGTGGGTGTGACAATGCGGATGAGTTTGACGCGGGTTGTGAGCACGCCGTGGAACTCGCGCAGGCGCTTGGGATCTGTATCCAGATTTGTGGTGAGAAATTCGTGAATATCTCGGTAGGCCGATATGATATTCCTAACTGATGCCGTCGTTTCCGGTATTGCGTTCAGTTGAGTGCTACCGGATGCAATTTTGTCCAATACCCCCTCGCTGTCTTCATATTGAAGGGAGAGTCTGAAACGTTCCACTTCTTCGAAAGTTCGTGGGTCTGTTGCTGCATCGGCAATTTGTGAATCAAGTACTTTGCTTGTCGGGGCTGACAATGCTTTCAACATATCCCGGATTACACAAAGGATAAGGTAAATAGTAGTCATCCGCTGTTGGCCGTCTATAAGTTGAAACCTTCCGTCTTCAGCCTTGCAAACGACGATACTACCAAGGAAATACTCGGGCCCGGGGAGGACGCGTCCTTCTTCGTCATAGAACTCATCATAGAGGTCTTGAAGCAGCTTCTCGACTTGTTCCCGATGCCAGACATATTCACGCTGGAAATCGGGGACGGAGTAAAAGTCCTTGAAAAGCGCCCCGACAGTGAGATCCTGCGATTCAATTTTAGGGGTGATGAGTTCCGTCATGAGGTGCTCTCCACTTCCTTAAGCAATTTTTCGAGTCCACGAGCGATCTCGTGCTCGATGGACAGCGTCTCGCGGATTAAATCCACCGGATCATCGTCCGGAGCTTTTTCTGCAATCTGCGGTTTGTACCGACCGGCCGCGAGATTGTAGTCGTTCTCCGCAATGGTTTTGATCGCCGCCCACCAGCAACGTGGCTCTTCAGAGCCGGGATTGAGCAAGGCGCATGCTTCCACGCCGGGTGGGTTTTTGTAACCCGACGCCTTGTATTCACTCCATTTGGCCAGAAGATCGGGTATGTCGTTTCGCTCTGGCGTCTCGGGCCGACCGCCGCCCTGAATCTTGTCCGGATCAAAACCGTCGGCGCGGACCTCGTAGAACCAGACCTTTTCCTTATGCTTGGACCTTTTATCTTTCTTGCTTCCTGCTGGGGGACGTCGAAAAACCAGTATACCGGTTTTGACCCCAGCATAGGGTTTGAAAACTCCAGCGGGCAGAGATACCACGGCAAGGAGATCATAATCCTCCACCAGTTTCCTGCGCAGTTCCACATGCGCCTTTGTTGACCCGAAAAGTAGCCCCTCTGGTACGACCACGGCACAGCGGCCGCCGGGGGCAAGCGCTTCCATCATCACGCCCAAAAAGAGCAGCTCACTCTTTTTTGAATTGGTGGGAAGATCCTTGCGGATGGATTCTTTGGGCAGCACCCCGGCAAAGGGTGGATTGGAGAGAATGACTTTATACCTGCGGTTCAGATCATCTTCAGTAAGCCCACCCATTTCCGAAAGGGTGTTGGCGCGTTTCACCGCTGCATGACGAATACCGTGCAGCACCAGGTTCATCATTGCGATACGCATCATCTGGCGCGAAACATCAATGCCATAGATGGAGCGCTCAAGAACGTTCCAATCAGGGACTCTCTCCCCGGGCCCTTTTCGATAAACCTGCAAGGTCGGAAGCTCTTTTTTGGCCTCTTCTATGGTCTGACCACGCTTTTCCAGCCATTCCTCGCCGTAGATGGGGACCTCCCGCGGCTCAGTGGAATACTTGGCCAAGATATACTCAACCGCGTCGATGAGAAAGCCGCCCGTGCCGCAAGCCGGGTCGTAAATGGTATCTCCAATGTCCGGATCCAGCATCTCCACCATCATGGTGCGAATCTGGCGAGGCGTACGGAATTGGCCGTTCAAGGCCGACTGACCGAGGTGAGTCAGAAGGTACTCGAAGATGTCACCCTTGACATCGGTCCCGAGCTTGGCAAAATCGATGCGATCGATTTCATCCACTACCTGTTTGAGCACATTGGGGTCGACGACCTCCAATACGGCGTCGCGGAAATACTCGGCAATCTGCGGCTCCTCTTTGACCAGGGAACCCATGTAGGGAAAAACGTGGTCTCTTAAAAAGTCGCGCAGATCCTTGCCGCTCTTGAAGCGCCACTTGGACCAGCGGTAGCGTTCGGCTTGCTTGGGAAACAACAGTTTGCCATTACCGTTGGTCCTGTTCCCCATAAGGCGTGCTTTTAGTTCGCGGCTGGATTCTTCCTCATCCAAGAGCTTCAGGTAGATCAGATAGGAGATCTGCTCAATGTAAGTCACGGGATTTGTTACACCACCAGCCCACAGAATATCGGTTATCCGGTTGAGTTTTCTGCGAAGCTCCTGATTCATGTTTTACTCCCTATGCTGTCTTTCGATGAAAGACGGATACGTTCATGTCCTCAATGATTTCTTTCAATCCCTTCTCTCCAAAGAGCTCCACGCCCAAACCAGCCGCGTTCAGGATGGAAAGCGGCGGACTAAACAGATCCTCAAGCTCAATCTTGCCGCTGGCAATGCCACGGTTTTTTAGGAGGGAAAGATACTGCGCTTGCTCAGGCGTCAGAGATTTTGCCACAAGCCAAGCCTGGAAATTGTCGGTTAGTTCTTCCTCACGGCTCTTGATCTTGAGACGACCCAGGGCTGCTTTGATAAAGTCGATGAGACTGCCGCCCGGTTGCCGGTACGCGCGCCGTAGATTGTCCTCGTTGAAATACATCTCCGGCCGGTTCAATCGCTCTGCCAGGATTTCCTCTTCCTCCGGCGTTAATGGCTCTTCGTCGCGAACCTTGCGGATAATCTCGTCGTCGTTTACTGCCGACCGAACAGTTTTTTCCCAGTTGGTCAGGTAATCCCGCTTGTCGACTCGTTCACCTTCAGGGCCAACTTCGACATAGCTGACCGCATGGAGCCATTCGTCCTGGAGACCGAGCTCGACAAGATCGCCCGGCGGTTTTGGAGGTTTGTGCACACCACCGGGCGCACGGCCAGTACCTGTACCGGTGAAAATGTCCGTGTCACTATCATTGAAGTATTCGTGATTGCCAAAGAAGTCGTATATGACAAATTTTTGCTTTTGTATGTGATCCGCTTTTCTTGTGCCGCGGCCGCGCATTTGCTGGTAAAGAATTGGGCTTCGTACACGGCGGCACATTACGAGGTGTAGGACTTCACGACAATCAAAGCCGGTGTCCAGCATGCCTACACTGACGGCCACCTGCGGATAGTCCTCCCGCTTGAATTTGCGAATAAGATCATCGGCATTGGCCACATCGCTTGTGATCACTTCAGCATAACGGCCCTTATGTTCCGGATGAAGCTCGTTGAGATAATGCGCAAGACGGGCTGCATGATGCTTGGTGATGGCAAAGACGATTGTCTTGCCAGGACCTATTTTTTGTCCGGGGGCCAATTTCCGAAAGTTCTCCCATGCCAGCTGGTCGAACTCTTCCATCATCTTCCGATTGGTATCTTCGTTGGTCCATTTACGTTCAAACTCCGAGGGATCGTAGGTTTCTTCTTCTACTTCAGCTCCTTCGGCCAGAATCACCGTGATGCCTGTTGCAAACTTGTACGGCACTAAGAAACCCTCTTTGAATGCCTCCTGAATGGGGAAGGCAAAGTCGGGTTGACCATCCCTGCACTGATAGAACTGGAAGGTATTCCGTTCGATGTATGCCGAAGGAGTTGCTGTCAAGCCTATATGAAGGGCGTCAAAATGGGTAAGCGCGGTTTGCCAGGCTCCGTATATGGACCGGTGACATTCATCAGCTATAACAACATCGAAGTAGCCGCTCGTAAACTCGCTGTAACGACCAACCATCGTCTGGAGAAGACAGACCGTGATCTGCTGTTCTTGCCGGCCCATGCCCGGACGGAGCCAATAACTGCTGTATTGGTTGAGAACATCCTGGATAGCCTCAATTGCTTGCTTGGCAAGCTGCTCACGGTCCACCAGAAACAAAACACGTTCTGCACGTCCAGCTTGAATCAAGCGTTTGAGATAAAGGCAAATTAAGTCTGTCTTGCCAGTCCCGGTTGGGAGTTCTATGAGAAAGCGTCGTTTTCCAAGTTCTACCGCATGGTCCAATGCCTTCATGGCTTCACGCTGGTATGGACGTACTTGCCGCGTTTCACCCTGACGGATGTAGTATTCAGGGATTTCGATAGTAGCAAGAGCTTTTCGGGTTTCCCGCATCTCCACCAGCCGCTCAAGGTCGCGCCGGGAGTAGAATGAATTGACGATGCGAGCATCGTCATTTTGATAGTCCCAAAAGTAAATCAACTCCCCGTTTGTTAGGAAAATAAACGGGGCTTCGATTTTCTTGGCGTACGGAAGCGCCTGTTGTTTGGCTGCATATGGCTCAATAGCTGTACGCTTGGCTTCGATGATAGCGAGAGGGCGACCGCGCTGGTCCATGAGCACGTAGTCGGCACGACCGGTCGGCACCTCGTCTCCATCCTGGATTTTTCGACTCGGCTCAGCACCATAGGATGCCACCGGTTCGGCTACAACCCTGGATCTATCACGAATCGAGACTTCGGTGAGCACCTGCGACTTATCCGCAGGGTCCCAGCTGGCTTGCCGGAGCAAGTCGTCGATAACGATTCTGGCATCCGCCTCTGTAGAAAAATCTCTCACGAGCACACACCCTTTACGTCTGTGCATAACCCTCTATTGATATTCCGGAAAATATTCCGCCAAGTTTCTACCCCTGAAAAAGACATCACAGACAAGCCGTCCACGATCGATCTTGTGCGCTGTCCGCAGGTCAATCTCTTCGCCAAGAATGAGATTTGAAAGTTTGTTCTTGGCGGCTTGACCACCGTAAGCATGAAGTTCAATGGCGTCATAACCTGTCGGTCGAACGTGTGTTCCTGTATCTCCGTTCCATTTCCATCTTGGGGTAACTTCAAAAGTGTCGCCGTCGATAATTGCTGTGACTGTAAAAACTGACATGGTTGCTCCTTTCTATAATTGACATTTGCGTTATGCTTCTGACAGGCATACAAGAGCAACCTGCGTGCCAATATGGGGTCGAAACGATAACCAAATGAATTTACATGAATTTACATTGGTTATGAATGCATTACGGCTTTTCCCGTCAGCCATCTTCTTAAACCTTGGTTGAAGCATTTTCAACTCCAGTTGAAATCAGGTTTCGAGCGTTGAAGGAACTTGTGCACCGCCTGCGGTGAAATTCCCAGCAGGCGAGCCGCCTCGCTCTGATTCCCCTGTGCTGTTTCGAGTGCCCGGAGAATAAGCTGTTTACGTGCGCTTCCGATGAACTCTTCGAGCGAGAAACCGGGGAAAGGCTCTGGCAAAGCGTCTAAGGGGTCCGCATAGGTAACGGGTTCCTTAATCAGCAGGTCATCCGCCTCCAAGACGTCCTGCCTGGAAAGCCGGGCGGATCTTTCAATCACGTTCTCTAAATCACGTACATTGCCAGGCCATGTGTGTCCTTGGAGCCTCGCCAACGCACCTTGTGAGAGTCTTTTGGGCTTCCTCAATGAGCCGTTGATTTTATCGAGAATGTAAAGCGCCAGCTTGGGAATGTCGCTGCGGCGTTCACGCAGAGGAGGAATCTTCACTTCCCCAACGTTCAATCGGTAGTAGAGATCCTCACGGAATTTTCCCTGCCGAATCCGTTTGCGGAGGTCACGATTTGTGGCGGCGATAACCCGTACATCAACTTTGTGTGGCTTTTTGGCACCGATTGGTTCAACAAGTCTATCCTGCAGCACCCGAAGGAGTTTTGCCTGGACAGGAAGGGGCAACTCACCCAGCTCATCCAGAAAGAGCGTTCCACCATCTGCAGAATCGAATTTACCTGTCTGGTCGCTGGATGCTCCGGTAAAAGCACCTTTTTTGTGCCCGAATAAAATGCTTTCAACCAAATCTTCCGGAATGGCGGCACAGTTGATTGCGATAAATTTATCTTTTGGACGTCCGCTCAGCCGATGTATAAGGCGAGCAAAAAGCTCTTTTCCAGTACCAGTTTCTCCAAAAATCAAAATAGGGGCATTTGAGGGCGCAAGCATCGCACCGACTTCCAGAGCTTGCCGCATACTGGGATGATCTCCGACGATGCCGAGTTGATTAACGGCGGCTTCCCAATCGACCGGAATGTCCTCATCAGCAGATAGAACTCCGAGTTGCGATCTGACAATAGGAAACTCGTTTGACGTCAGGTCGATTTCTGACACCAGAGGGCGTTTTTTCGTAACAAAATGAGGAGGACGAACATGAAGAAGCCTTGCCGGGATTTCGCCTGCCGCGCACAACAAAAACCAGCAAGCGTGCATTTGAGGGGTGCCTGATGCAACGGCTACAAAAAACGTGGCATCAGTCAATACTTCCTGAATCTCACGGATATGTTCACGCAACCCCTTTAATATGCCCGCATAATCAGTGGGGTCATCCAAGGGCATATCCAAGATGTTAATGTCTATTTCAGGATAAAGGGCTGAGATTGCGTCTTGAGTTTCTAACGTAACCTGATCGGTCTTAGGGGTGGAAAACAGAATAACCTGCTCAAATGAACGCGCTGTGAGGAGAGATAGAATAGGACCAGGTTGTTCCTCTTGCCCTACCAGCCCCTTGAAATAAGGATCATGAAATCCCGTGAATGTAAGCAGGACGTCCATTATTCTTTGTCTGCTCCTCGCCTTTCGGTTGTGTTTTCAGCTGCACCGCCGCCACGCACCCATTCGTCGACTTCTTCCTTACTGAACTTCCAGAGCCGGCCGATTTTGTGACCTGGCATCTGCCTTTCACTAATCCACTTGTAGACCGTATCCCGTTTGATCCCGAGATAGGTCGCGATTTCATCTACGGAGAGCCATCGATCTTCCATCATTCGTCTCCACTCACTCCGAGCATCTCATAAGGTTGTCTCGCAACGGCCTCTTCCTGTTCAGTTGATGATAGGTTTGCCATGGACCAGACTCGGATTTACCGGTCTTTTGTCCGGACGAACCTGGATAAAGTATATCAATCGAGGGTCTGATGTCAAACAGTATTCCCAGGTGTATTGGGTGTTTATCCCGATTTAACCGGCTAAAGTCAGCGTGACTTCCCCAGCGGAGTAAGCCGACGCTTAATGATCTTGTCACCCACATAAAGCCAGACCGGAACAACCGTCTCCCCAGTGAACGCCGGAACCAGTACACGTCGGTACATGCTGGAGCCGCCGGGATGGAACCCCTCCAGCCAGGCGAGGGCTGTGGATTCGATTTCGGATTCTGTCAGATGTGCCATGGTTCATCCTTTAATTAGGGCGAGCGGCCAGTCGCCCGTACAATCGGGTTTTCCCGGTCCCATGCCCATAGCAGCGGGTTGTTGATGATATATTCACGGATGCAGTTCTGGGATTCGTCGTTACGGATGATGTTGTTAGGAGTCAGAATATACGGATTAAATTTCAAGCCAGGTGCTGGGGACGGTTTTGATGGCAAATTTGCGTTTCATGGCGTCGCCTCGCCGGTCTCAAGGAATTCCTTGAACTTTTCTGCTACAAGCGGGAGTTCATCGTGAATGCGGCGGTTACGGCGGGTGATGCGCCGGATCCGAACTTCGCCAGACATGGTTGGGTTGGATCTCATGAAATAACAACAAACCGTTTTGTGTCTCGTATTTTTCGATTTATGAGACTCAAATGCTGTTGTTTGTAATACACGAGACTCAAAATGCATCGTACCCCTCGGCAATGTTAAGCAATTCAGAATATGCCAAAACCGCTGGCCTTCGTCCGCTTCCCTCCCGCAGCACTCTCAATATTTTGTTTTCCTTCAAAATACCAATAATCTTAAATGCTGTCGGTTTGGGTATATTCGCCGAGCGAACAAAATCAGAACTCTTGAAAATCGGCCGCTCGAAAACCCAGTCCAGGGCATGAATCGCATACTGAGAATGGGTCAGTTCGGCAAAGCGGATTTTCATCCGATCGTAGAGTTCGAGAATGGCCTGGGCCTTGGTGAGGTTTTCTTCAGCCTGTATCCGGATAACGTTCAGGAAGAAGGCGCACCAACCGCTCCAGTCGTTATCACGGGAAACGGCCAGAAGTCGTTCGTAGTATTCGTCGCGATGGCTTTCCAGATAAGAGCTGATGTAAAACATCGGCTGCTGGATAATCTTTGTTTGATACAGAAAAAGCGGAATAAACATCCGTCCAAGCCGACCATTTCCGTCCAGAAAAGGATGAAGCGCCTCGAATTCCGCATGGAGCAGGGCCAGTTGGATCAACCGGTCCGGCGCGTCTTCATGAATATATTTTTCCCAGCGGGACATGGCTTCCGGCAGTTTATCGGCTACGATGGGAATGAATTTCGCTTCCTCAATGGAGCAGCCTTTCGGGCCGATCCAGTTCGGAACCTTGCGATACTGCCCCGGGGACCTGCCGTGACCACGCACGCTATTGAGCAGAATCTTGTGACACTCCAACACGATGCGCTGACACAGAGGCAGTTCTTTCAGCATCTCGGTAGCGGTTCTCATTGCCTTACGGTAATTGAGAATCTCCCAAATGTCGGATTCCTTGGAGGTTGATGGTTCGTCCGTATCGCCGCGGGCCTCGTATTCCAATACCTCTCCCATGGTGGCCTGAGTGCCCTCGATGCGGGAGGAGAGTACCGCTTCCTGGGTAGTGAGTGGGCTGAGCAACACATGGGCGTTGGGGATGGCGGATAGCATCCCGTCATAGCGGGCAACCGCCGCGTTAGCCGGCCCAATCAGCGGCACCAGCCTTGCCCAGTTCAACTCCTTTGGCGGAAATTTGCCTTCGTGGTAATGAACAGGGCCGCTCATCTGTCGTGCTCCTTGAGAAATTCGCGGTATTTTTCGGCAATGACCGGCAGGTCGTTGTCCTCGATCTTTTCTCGGCGGGTCAGGGTCCGCTCCACCATGCGTCCACCAATGCGGATGCGCTCTGTGTATTCCTTTTCTTCGATGATTTCCTCTCCGTCCGGGGTGCGCTTGTAGAGCTTGTTGCCGCG
>Ga0114934_10001070_pt1 | contig 17830 bp, 14 predicted proteins | sample 4SBtaG_2_FD_99695 | JGI IMG/M metagenome (GOLD analysis project Ga0114934, IMG submission 99695) | Deep subsurface microbial communities from Kolumbo volcano to uncover new lineages of life (NeLLi) - 4SBTROV10_white metaG | ecosystem: Environmental > Aquatic > Marine > Volcanic ...
AAATTATGTGCCAATTGCACTTCAAACTGAAATTAAGTCTGGTCAAGCCAAGGGTATGATTTCAGAAATTACCTTTAGTGATTACCAAGAAGTGGATGGGTTGTATTTTCCATTCGCTATGACGCAAGGCGTTAAAGGGCAACCCGGAGCTCCAATTACAATATCTGCAATAGAACTAAATCCTAAAGTTGATGATGGTCTTTTTGAGTTCCCTAAAGACACTGAATCAACAGACGATAAAAAAAATTAAATCTTTTAAATCCTCAATAACTCTATTGGGGATTTTTTATTTATTATCAACTAATTCAATCAAAATGAAAAAATTATTTTTTACAATCGCGTTAAGTATTGGGTTACTACCTATATACTCCAACGCACAAGATTCCAAGCATATAAACGCTAACGATTTGTTTGGAGACCTAAGCGCACGACATATTGGTCCTGCCTTAATGAGTGGAAGAATTAACGATCTGGAAGTACACCCTACAAATCCTAGAATTATTTACGCAGGAACTGCTGGTGGTGGTGTTTGGAAATCTAATGATGCAGGGACTACATTCAATTCCATTTTTGACGATTATTGCCAATCTATTGGTGCAGTAGAAATAGACCCAAATAATCCAGATAAAGTTATATATGTTGGAACTGGTGAAACATGGACACGTAATAGTGTGTCAGTTGGAGATGGATTGTATAAATCTACCGATGGTGGTACAAACTGGAAAAAACTAGGCTTCGATAAATCGGAACGTATTGCAAATATCATTGTTAACCCTAATAACTCTAATGAAGTTTATGTTGCAGTTTTAGGAGCACTTTGGTCAGATAGTGACGAACGTGGTGTTTATAAATCTAATGACGCAGGAAAAACCTGGAATAAAATTTTATATGTCGATCAAACAACTGGTTGTGCAGATTTAGCTATGAATCCTAACAATCCTAATGTATTGTATGCATCAATGTGGGAATTTAGAAGAACAGGTTGGTCGTTTAATTCAGGTGGAGATAAAAGTGCACTTTACAAATCGACAAATGGTGGTAAAAGCTGGAATAAAATTCATAATGGGTTTCCTGAAGGAAAGTTAGGACGCTTAGGTATTGCAGTAGCACCTTCAGATTCTAACATTTTATACACAGTTATAGAAGCTGAAGAAGATTCTAAAAAAGGATTATACAGAAGTGACGATGCAGGAGGTAGTTGGAAACAACTTAACAATGATTTCGGAATTACGGTGAGACCGTTTTACTTTTCAAGAATTGTAGTAGATCCTAGAAATCCTGATGTGGTTGTAAAAGGTGGGTTAAGTGGTTCTATTTCCAGAGATGGTGGAAAAACATTTAAGGGCTTAGGAAATATGCATAGCGACATTCATGATATTGTTTTTGACATTAATGATTCTGACCGTATGTATGTTGGTACAGATGGTGGTGTGTATCGTTCTTGGAATGGCGGAACAACAATGGAAATTGTGGAAGGATTACCACTATCACAATTTTATCATATTAGTGTGGATAACGAAGAGCCTTATAATATTTATGGAGGGCTTCAGGATAATGGATCTTGGTATGGTCCTTCTACCTCAAGTGGTGGTATTAATGCCAGAGATTGGAACTCTATAGGTGGTGGCGATGGTTTTAGAGTATTGAAACATCCCACAAAGCAAATCATATACTCCGAAATGCAAGGTGCTGAAAATGTATGGCGTTACGACATTGAAAATAAACTCATAAAGACTATACAGCCTTTACAAACAAAAGGATATGCAAAATTGCGATTTAACTGGAATGCACCAATGGCAATTAGCGTGCACCAACCCGATCGTTTTTATATGGGAAGTCAATTTCTTCATATATCGGAAGATATGGGAGATACATGGACTATTATTTCTCCAGACTTAACTACAAACGACAAGAGCAAGCAACAACAAGAAGATTCTGGAGGATTATCTATGGATAATTCTGGAGCTGAAAACCATACCACAATCTTCACAATTGCAGAGTCTCCATTAGATGATAACGTGATTTGGGTAGGAACGGATGATGGTAATGTACAAGTAACCACTAATGGAGGTAAAACCTGGACAAACACTATAGCAAATGTTACTGGTGTTCCAGCTAATACTTGGGTATATCACATCGAGGCTAGTGCGCATGATAAAGCAACAGCTTATGCTGTTTTTGAAGGCCATACTACTGGCGATATGACGCCTTACACCTATAAAACCACCGACTATGGTAAGACTTGGGCCAATATTATTACAGATGATGTAGTTGGTTTTGTTAGAAATATACAGGAAGATTATGTAAATCCTAACCTATTATATCTAGGTACAGAATTTGGGCTTTATATTACTTTAAATGGTGGGAAAAGTTGGAGTAAGTTTACCAAGAATATGCCATCAGTAGCTATCCATTTTATTGATTTGCAAAAGCGTACAAACGATTTAGTTATGGGAACTCATGGGCGCGGTGTTATAATAATTGATGACATTTCTCCTCTGCGAGAAATTACTCCAGAGGTGCTATCAGAAAAAGTATATTTTTTTAATTCTCAACCAACAGTTATGAGGGATCAAGGAGGATTTGCTGGAAACTTTGGTGGAGAAACACAATTTGTAGGACGTAACCCTTCCAGATTAGCACAAATAGAATATTTACTGCCAAAGCGGCACACATTTGGAAAGATGACTTTAGAGATTCAGGATATGGAAGGCCATAAAATAGTTTCTCTAGGTCCAGGTAAATCTAAAGGGATTAATATTGTGAATTGGAATTTTACAATTAAGCAACCCAAAGTTGCCAAGGGGAAAACCTTTAGTTTTGGAGGATTCACTTCTCCAAGAGTTAAAGCTGGTACATATAAAGCTGTATTAACTAAAGGGAAAGAAACATTTGAACATCCTTTTGAAGTGATTTATGATAAGCATGCTGGTTTATCAAGTCCAGATAGAGAACTTAAGTACAATACCACAATGAAAATGTACAACATGACCCAAGAGTTAGCGTATACGGTATATGAGCTTGACGCTATTTTGGAAGAATTGAAAGGAAAAAACAAAAAATTAGCAGCTTCACTAAACACTCTAAAGGAAACATTAGTTATAACGACTGGTGACAACTATGTGAGTTCAGCTGAACCACAGTTACGTGAGTTAATGGCAGACTTGTATAGTAAAATTGCAAGTAGTTATGATAAACCTTCTAATGCTGAGCTTGATAATTTATCAGTTATTTTAGATCGTTTTAAAAAAGCAAAAATAGATTTTAACAAGCTCAAAAAGAAATCACGGTTAAAAGATTTTACGATTAAGACTTTTGAAGAGTTTCTTGAAGATTAAATCTGAAAAGCCAATCTACACTGATTGGCTTTTTTTATTGTTAATAACATCGTTAACAAGAATAAACAATTATAAGATTTGTAGTGCCCTAAATATCTAAATTTAGAATACAAATCTTACTTATCATGAATACTAGAAACCTTGACTTAAAGAGAATTCGCCCTGATTTTATGACAACTTCTATAAATGATGGAATGAGTTCTGATGAACGCTTTCAAAACTTAGTTTTAAGACCAATAATTAAATTACAAAGTGATTTATTTATAGAAGTGTTTAAAAATTACATTGTAAAACATAAAAATGTGTTTTATGATTTATCTGTCGAAAAGCGTATTGACTATATAGGTAATGCTATTCATAAAGACATGAAATTTAGAAATGGTATTAAAGGGATGGTTATAGGGCTATTTACACTAGAGGAATACAAACTTTACATTAACAATTCATCAGCGTTAAACAAGCGTATGATGACTATTGTAAAAGAAAGTATTATTGATAATGTTCAAGTTATAACTGACTCTAAAAATCTTGCAAGAGCGGTCTAAAGCATTGATTCTCCATTAAGATTGGTTGTAAGCACATCACTCATATAATCAAAATATGGGCGAATTGTTTTAAAGGCATCGTCTACTATCCCTAAAAAATCAGATGATGTTACTTCTTTATCTGTAAATTTCTTGGTAAAAATAAACTGTTTCTTTTTAATCAAGTCGATATTCTTATCGTCTTTATTAAACCCTTTAGGAGCAGTTTTTACTTCATCTCCAACAAGATTACCCCAAACCGATTTGAATGTTTTGTTATTCATAATTTGACGAATTTCATCAGCATCCATCTCAAACTCTTTACGAATGCGAAGTAAATCTTCTTTGTTGGGTTCCCAGAAACCAGTTGCAATAAAGCTTTCATTATTAGGTGCAATATGTAAATAATAACCACCTCGTAATTCTGGCTTTTTTCGGTGTACAGAACCTCCAAAATGTGTTTTATATGGTGTTTTATCTTTTGAAAAACGCACGTCTCGATAAATTCTGAAAACTTTTAACTTGTCAACATTATCATGACTATTTATTGCATTGTATAGTTCATTATAAAATGCTTTTACTTCAGTTTCAATCTTTTTATACTCGGGTTTATTATCGTTAAACCAATCTCTATTATTGTTTTTTTGAAGCTTTTTAAAAAAATCTAAAGCGCTTTTAGGAATTGTTGTAATCATATTAAATTATTTTATTGAAAAATACAAAACTGATTAGGTTAATCAAACTCAATTTTGTTAAGAATTAGTCCAGAAGCTGGCGCAATATAGTCCATAACTTCTGTACTTTCTGGTTTCAGGCTTTGTCGTATATAATCCAGAGAAATTTCGCCACGACCTAATTTTATTAGAGCACCCATCATTAAGCGTATTTGATTTCTCCCAAAGCCTTTGCCTTTTACACGAAGTAGATATGAGCATTCTGGAAAGAAACTCGCGGTAATTTCAGTATTTTCAACAAGATCACAATTTGTAATTTCTCTATTGTATGTGCCATAGCTAGTGGGTTTATAACAATAGGTTTTAAAGTTATGCTTACCTTGAAATAGTTTTGCACCTTCTTTCATAACCTCGATATCTAATTCTTCAAGAATAGTTGTCATAATAGGTGCACAAAATGGATGAAATTTACTGCCATCAGCAAAAAGATAGAGGTATTCTTTAACCTTAGAATGTTTAATAATATTAAAATTTTCATCTACCTCTTTTATGGTTAGTGCTCTAATATCCTGAGGTAAATTATGATTGAATAGTGCAAGAAATTCTTCTAAATTAGCAAGAGGGTTATCATCTAAAAATAGCTCGAAAGCAGCATTTTGTGCTGAAACCATGGCATCTGTACGACCTGCTGCAAGAATCTTAAATGATTGGTTTTCTAGAATAAATTTTAAAGTTCTTTCAATCATTAATTGCACCGTTTTCAATTGAGGTTGTTTTTGCCAACCATGAAAACGATAGCCTAAATATTGAACTCTAATAAGGTAATAATAGCGTTTGTTAAACATTTTTACATATAAAAATAAAGCCTTGATAGATGAGACCAAGGCTTAGAGAAGCTAATATGAATTTATTTTGTTTTAATTATTTCCTAAAATTATTGGCATGCCATCTTTACCAGAGCCTATGACGACCACCTTACTATTAGGTGATTGCGCTAGTTTAAGCGTTGCTTCAATACCTTTGTCTTGAAGAATTTTGTCTGTAAGTGATGCACTTAATATGCGATTTGCATCTGCTTTACCTTGCGCTTCAATGCGTTGTTTTTGAGCTTCTTTATCAGCAGTTACCAGTCTGAACTCATATTCCAAACTTTCTTGTTCTTGCTTTAATTTACGCTCAATGGCATCTTTAATTGTTGGTGGTAAAGTTACATCTCTAACTAATATTTCGTTAAGCTGTACAAATTGCTTGCCTACAATTTTTTTAGTTTCTTCATAAATTTCATCTTGAATTACATCACGTTTACTAGAATACAATTGCTCTGGAGTATAGCGCCCTACAACACTTCTTGCAGCACTACGAATGGCAGGTTGTAATACTCTTGAAATATAGCTTTGTCCTTTTTCTTGATGCAATTTTCCTAAACTTGCATATTCTGGTTGAAACCAAGCCGAAGCTTCCAGTCTAATATCTAATCCGTTAGAAGAAAGCACTTGTAAAGTTTCAAGTATTTCTTGTTGTCTAACTTCATATACAAACACTTTATTCCATGGTGCTACTATATGAAACCCTTCACCTAGTGCAGGTTCGTCAGTTACTACACCACCTCCAAAAGTTTTGTATAAAACACCTGCTTCACCAGATCCAATGGTTATTGCTGATTTTGAAAATAATACGATTAGAACAATAAAGATTATGATTACTGGTAAAGCAACTTTAGGTAATTTTTCCATTTTAATATGTTATTTAAGTTAAATGAGTCCGTTATATTTTCTTAAAAACCACTCTATTGCCAGACTCAATGCAATAAGTGCTAATAGATATTTGAAGTCAATCAAAGGTACAACATTTTTACTACTCTTTTGTACTGTTTTAAAGCGTAAATCACTTAATAAATCATCGATTAATGTAGTGGTGTTTGCAATAAAATAATGTGTCCCTAAATTATTAGTAGCTAGATGTTGCAACTTTGTTACATTAGCATTCAAAAATTGTTGTTCTACATTGTATTCTAAAACCTTAATATGTCCAGATTGGGTAACTTCTCCATTATTTGCATTAACTGTAAAATTGTATTCTCCAGATGGGAAATTGCTTAAATCTACTTGATAATTATTTTGCTTTAAAATAAACGGGAGTATTGTTTCATTATCAGAAATAGTTTCATTCAAAATTATAGTTAAAGTTGCTCTTGCATCAAATTCATAATTCTTATTAAAAAATTGAGCCAATATTTTAATATCACCATTGCCATTATAAAAGGATTCGTATTCTAAATTTAAACGACTTCTTTTTTTGTTCATTGCCAAATATTGCACAAGCTTGCCAATAAAATTATCAAATTGCTGAAACGATTTATTATTAAGATAACTTTGCGCTCTCCACTTCCATATATGCTCCCCAAGAAGTAACACTTCCCTCCTCCCATTATCTTCAAAAGTAGCTAGCAAAGGCTCTTCAATTATAGTATTATTTACACGCTTATATAACAGGGGTTCCACTGGAATATTGAAGTTAAGACTCCCAAATTCAGATTGTAAAGGCGGAAAATCACTAAAAGCGAGGTCATCTACTATAAATGTTGAATAGTTGCTATTCTCTTCAGCTTGATAATCTTCTATTTGAGTAGTTATCTCTTGAGTATAATTGTTTTGAATACTATTTAAAAAAGACCATTGGGTGTGTGTGCCTGTGATGACAAACTTGTTACTTTTGCTTTTATCGAGTACTTCAAAAACAGTTTTAAAAGAGGTGTTAGGCTGATAAAGAATAGTCATTTGAAAATCATCTATAGTATTTAAATATTGATTGGGACTTACAACTGAAACACTCCTTTGTTGATTACTCTCTATAGCCTTTTTAAGCGTACCAATATCTGGATGGCTAATAGAACTTACAATAGCAACATTAGTCTTTTGATCTATTATATCGACAGCGAACGGTTTCGTGTTATTAATCGTATTTTTTTCATTCTCTATAGGAGTGAGTTTTGCTACATAACTGTTTACACCAACTTTATTTGCTGGCAATGCAAAGTTAATGGTTTGCGAATTTTGAGTCTTTGAAAAATTAATTTTTTGTCTAAAAACTAAGGTGCTATTTAAAGTGACTTTTAATTGTGAATTTACATTTGTATTCCCGTTGTAAACAGTAATAATTTCAACAGGAAATTTATTTTTTAAATAAGCGTACTTATTAACATTCAGTTGCTTTATTTTAATATCTGAATAAGTAGTTGTGTCACCAAGAATAATTGGAAATACGACTTGTTTATAGTTTTGCGATACAAATTCGTAATCACTCCCATAGGTTTGGTTTCCATCTGTGATTAATAGTGTTGGGCTTGTTGTGTTTTTATAGATTTGAGACAAATCATTAAAAACACTAGCCAAATTGGTTTGAGAATCATTAAAACTGAGTGAATCTATAGTTTCAAAACTATTTCCAAACTTATAATATACAATATTGAAATGTTCATTTAACTGTGCATCATTTTCAATAGTCTTTAATAATTGCTTTGTGTTGTCAACCTGATTTAAATGTTGAATGGATTCAGAATTATCTATAGCAATAACAAGATTAGATTTTTCATTATAAAACGTAACTTTTTCAAATTTGGGATTGATAATTAGCAATAGTATTGCAAAAATTGACACAAATCGTAACACAGCAAAACTTATATTTAACTTGCTTTTCTTAGATTTATACAAATATTGAAACAGCACTAACAAAAGCGCTGCTATTCCAGCTAAAATTATATAGATTAGAGTTTCTGAACTCATAAATATATTTAATTTTGATTGTATAGATTCTCTTCTTCAAGGAAATGACAAAAATTGATTAAGTAAGCATTCCTCCATCTACATTTAATGTCTGCCCTGTAATATATGAAGCCATATCACTTGCTAAAAACACACATGCATTAGCAATATCTTCTGGAGTACCACCACGTTTTAAAGGAATTGCTTTTCGCCAACCATCAACAGTTGCTTCATCTAGTTTTGCTGTCATTTCTGTTTCAATAAATCCTGGTGCGATTACATTGCTTCTAATATTGCGAGATCCCAATTCTAAAGCTACAGACTTAGAAAAACCAATTATTCCAGCTTTAGAAGCTGCGTAATTGGTTTGACCAGCATTTCCTTTAACACCAACAACCGAACTCATATTTATAATAGAACCCTTGCGCTGTTTCATCATTGGACGAATAATTGCTTTGGTAAGATTAAATACAGACTTTAGATTTACTTCAATTACTTTATCAAAATCTTCTTCGCTAATACGCATTAAGAGATTATCTTTAGTAATTCCTGCATTATTAATTAGTACATCTATGCTACCAAATTCTTTCAATACTTCTGTGGCTAAATCTTGAGCTTGTTGAAAATCTGCAGCATTACTTTGATAGCCTTTTGCTTTAACACCAAGAGCATTCAATTCTTTCTCTAGTACTTTTGCTGCTTCAACAGAAGCGCTATAGGTAAATGCAACATTAGCGCCTTGCTCTGCAAAAACTTTGGCAATACCTTTGCCTATTCCTCTGCTAGCACCAGTTATTATTGCTGTTTTTCCTTCTAATAGTTTCATGTGTCTCTGTTTATTATTTTTTGATGGTTTTATGACATGATTAGTTGTAAATCAAATATAGGAAATACAAGTTGTATGAAATAAAAAAACCTCACAAATTCTTGTGAGGTTTTTAACAGTATCCATTATTCTTAAGCTAAAACTTCAGCTACTTTTTTACCAATTTCGGCAGGAGATTCAACAACATGAATCCCACAATCTCTTAAAATCCGTTTCTTTGCTTGTGCAGTATCATCACTTCCGCCAACAATTGCACCAGCGTGTCCCATCGTACGACCAGCAGGTGCAGTTTCACCAGCTATAAAACCTATTACCGGCTTTTTACTACCACTCGCTTTATACCATTGCGCAGCATCTCCTTCAAGTTGTCCTCCAATTTCGCCAATCATAACTATACACTCCGTTTCTGAGTCGTTAACAAATAGCTCAACAGCTTCTTTTGTAGTGGTTCCAATAATTGGGTCTCCACCAATACCAATTGCAGTAGTAATTCCCAAACCTTGCTTCACTACTTGATCTGCAGCTTCATATGTTAATGTTCCAGATTTTGATATAATTCCAACTTTACCTTTTTTAAATACAAACCCTGGCATGATACCCACTTTTGCTTCTCCTGGAGTAATTATTCCAGGACAATTAGGACCTATTAAACGACACGCTTTATCTTTTATATAATCAGAAGCTTTAATCATGTCAGCTACAGGAATTCCTTCAGTAATAGTAATAATTACTTTAATTCCAGCGTCAGCAGCTTCCATAATAGCATCTGCAGCAAATGCAGGTGGTACAAAAATTATGGTAGTGTCTGCTCCAACTTTATTAACGGCATCTTCAACGGTATTAAAAACGGGTTTATCTAAATGTGTTTGACCACCTTTTCCTGGGGTAACACCTCCAACAACATTAGTTCCATACGCTATCATTTGAGTAGCATGAAATGTACCTTCACTTCCTGTAAATCCTTGTACTATTATTTTGGAATCTTTATTTACTAAAACGCTCATTTGAGTTTATTTAAATTGATTTATTAAGCTGGACAAAAGTAATTTAATGAATTCGGTTTTTAAAGCTAATTCATAGTTTATTTATAGAAATCATTAAGATTTTTTTTCTTCTTGTTTCTTCAATTTTTCTAAAATATCTGGAATCTTGCGTATGGCTGCAATTTCTTTGTATTTAGACCTAAAATCATCAGCTGGAATACCAAAATAACTCTTTCCACCTTCTAAAGACTTACTTACTCCAGCTTTGGCTGAGATAACTGCTTTAGAACCTATGGTAACACCACTTGTTATTCCTACTTGTCCCCAAATAGTTACTTCATCTTCAATCACTGAACAACCAGCAATTCCTACTTGTGAAGCAATAAGACATTTTTTTCCTATTACAGTATCGTGTCCAATTTGAATTTGATTATCTAATTTAGAACCTTCTCCAATGATAGTATCTCCGGTGACACCTCTATCAATAGTACACGATGCTCCTAAATCGACATTATTTTCAATAACAACTCTTCCACCAGATTTAAGTTGATCAAATCCTTCTGGTCTATTTTTATAGTAAAAAGCACTGGCACCTAAAACTGCATTCGCATGTATAATAACATTGTTACCGATAATAGTATCATCATAAATACTAACATTAGAATGTATAACACAATTGTCGCCAATTACAACGTTATTTCCAACAAAACAATTGGGTTGAATAACTGTATTTTTACCAACTATGGCACTAACGGAAATAGAATTATTTGATGACTGAAACGGTTTAAAATAAGTTGTAAGCTTATTAAAATCTCTAAATGGGTCGTTGGAGATTAAAAGTGCTTTACCTTGTGGACAATCTACAACTTTGTTAATTAATACAATTGTAGCCTTAGATTCTAAAGCTTTGTCATAGTATTTAGAATGATCAACAAACACAATATCCCCAGATGTTACAACGTGAATTTCATTCATACCAAGAACAGGAAAATCTTCATTTCCTATAAATTCACAATCAATAAGATTTGCAATTTGTTTTAGGGTTTGTGGCTTAGGAAATTTCATCAGACTAAGTAATTACGCCTTAATACGTTCTTTATAAGTTCCCTTTTCAGTTTCAACTTTTATTTTATCACCTTCATTAATAAATAAAGGTACCATAACCGTAGTGCCTGTTTCAACTGTTGCTGGCTTAGTGGCATTGGTTGCTGTATTTCCTTTTACACCAGGTTCTGTAGCAGTAACTTCAAGAATTACACTTGCAGGCATATCAACAGAAAGCGGCATATTATCTTCAGAATTGATAATAACTGTAACTATTTCTCCTTCTTTCAATAATCCAGGATTATCAATAGCACTTTTATTTAGCATTATTTGGTTATAATCCTCTACATTCATAAAATGAAACATGTCTCCTTCTGGATATAAGTATTGAAATTTATGAGTTTCTACCCTAACTTCATCAATTTTATGTCCTGCAGAAAATGTGTTATCTAAAACTTTTCCAGTGGTTACACTTTTCATTTTTGTTCTTACAAATGCCGGACCTTTACCAGGTTTTACATGTAGAAATTCAATAATTTTATAAATATCGTGGTTGTATTTAATACACAATCCATTTCTTATATCTGAAGTATTTGCCATTTTTTTATTTTAATTTAAAATATCCTTTCATTATGCCACGATGCGAATTCTTTATAAACTGTAAAATTTCGTCTCGCTCTGGAGTGGCTTCCATTTCTGCTTCAATAATTTCTGAAGCTTGAGTATTGTTATAGTTTCTTTGATAGAGTAATCTATAAATGTTTTGAATTTCTCTAATTTTATCTGAATTGAACCCTCTACGACGCAAACCAACAGAATTAATTCCAACATAGGCTATAGGTTCTCGACCTGCTTTAACATATGGTGGTACATCTTTACGCACTAAAGTTCCACCAGTAACAAATGCGTGATTACCAATGGAGCAAAATTGATGAACAGCTGTCATTCCTGCAAGAATAACATGGTCTCCAACTGTAATATGACCAGCCAATGTGCTATTATTTGAAAAAATGCAATTATTTCCAACTACGCAATCGTGTGCAATATGGCAATATGCCATTATTAAACAGTCATTACCAATAACTGTTTTCATTTTATCTGAAGTACCTCTGTTTATAGTTACACACTCTCTAATAGTAACGTTGTTACCTATCTCTACAGTAGTATCTTCGTCATTATACTTTAAATCTTGTGGTATTGCAGAAATAATTGATCCTGGAAATATATTACAGTTTTTTCCAATACGCGCGCCTTCCATTATGGTAACATTAGAGCCTATCCATGTCCCATCACCAATCACCACATTATTATGGATAGTTGTAAACGGTTCTATAACAACATTTTTAGCTATTTTGGCTCCGGGATGTACGTAAGCAAGTGGTTGATTCATTTCTTATATTTTATTGTTTCTAAAAAGTGAAATGTGTTAGCTAATCATAATTTAAGAAAACTCTATTAAATTAATTTTTAGCTCGGTTCATAATTATTTAACTTTTGTTATTTGAGCCATTAGTTCAGCTTCTACACAAAGCTTTCCATTTGTATAGGCATACCCTTGCATATGGCAAATTCCGCGTCTAATGGGAGCTATTAAAGAGCATTTAAAAATTAAGGTGTCTCCTGGTACGACTCTTTGTTTAAACCTTACTTTATCAATTTTCATGAAAAGGGTTAAATAATTCTCAGGATCAGGTACAGTGCTCAGTAACAAAATTCCTCCTGTTTGTGCCATAGCTTCAACTATTAAAACACCTGGCATTACTGGAGATCCAGGAAAATGACCTTCAAAAAAAGGCTCATTCATGGTAACATTTTTTAAACCAATAACATGTGTTTTTGATAGTTCGAATATTTTATCAATCAATAAAAATGGTTGCCTATGCGGTAACATATTCATAATTTGATTAATGTCCATCAACGGCTCTTGATTCAAATCTACATATGGTACATTATTACGCTTTTCGATTTTAATAATCTTTGCCATTTTCTTAGCAAATTGTGTGTTTACAAAATGTCCCGGTTTGTTGGCTATAACTTTACCCCGTATTCGTGTGCCTATTAATGCCAAATCTCCAATTACATCTAAAAGTTTATGTCTTGCTGCTTCATTTGGATGATGCAGTGTTAGATTATCAAGAATTCCGTTAGGTTTAACTGCAATATTATCTTTTTTAAAGGCTACTTTAAGGCGCTCCATTGTTTCTGGAGATAATTCTTTGTCTACATAAACAATAGCATTATTTAAATCACCTCCCTTTATTAAACCATGCTCTAACAGCATTTCTATTTCATGTAAAAAACTAAATGTTCTAGATGCTGATATTTGGTCTTTAAAATCTGAAATATGGTTTAGGGTTGCATTTTGAGTCCCTAATACTTTCGTTCCAAAGTCAACCATAGTAGTAACTTGATATTCATTAGCTGGAATAATAGTGATTTCACTACCAGTGTCTTCATCAGTATAAGATATTACATCTTTAATTACGTATTCTTCACGATAACCATCTTGTTCAATACACCCAACAGTTTCCAACGCCTCAATAAAATACTTAGAAGATCCATCCATTATTGGAGGCTCAGAAGCGTTAAGCTCTATTATTGCATTGTCAATTTCTAAACCGACTAATGATGCTAAAACATGTTCACAAGTTTGTATAGTTACACCATTTTTTTCTAAGCAGGTTCCTCGTTGCGTATTTACAACGTAACTAACATCAGCATTTACAATAGGATTTCCTTCTAAATCTACTCTTTTAAATGAATATCCATTGTTTACTTCGGCAGGTTTAAAAGTTAAGGTTACATCTTTTCCAGTATGAAGACCGACTCCTTTAAGCGAAACCTCTTTAACTATGGTTTTTTGCTTATTCTCAGTGCAAATCATTTTTTTTTCAATTTTTTTTCAATTTCACTTATTTCTTTTACAATCTTTGGTAAGTTTTTAAAATATACATACGATTTATTATAATCGCCATAAGTTAGAGCTGGAGAACCTTGTAACACTTCATTATCCTTTACATTTCTTCCAATTCCAGATTGTGCTTGGATTTTTACATTGTTACCAATAGTTAAGTGACCAACTATTCCAACTTGCCCTCCTATTTGGCAATTCTCTCCAATTCTTGTCGATCCTGCAACACCTGTTTGTGCAGCTATAACAGTATTTTTTCCAATGTCAACGTTATGTGCAATTTGAATTTGGTTATCTAATTTAACGCCTTTTCGAATGATTGTTGATCCCAATGTCGCTCTATCAATTGTAGTAGCTGCACCAATATCTACATTATCTTCTAATATAACATTTCCAGTTTGTGGTACTTTATTGTACTCCCCTTTTTCATTGGGTGTAAATCCAAATCCGTCAGCCCCTATAATTGCTCCAGAATTGATAAAGCAATTATTTCCTATAATGCACTCTGAGTATATTTTAACTCCCGAAAAAATAACAACATTATCTCCAATAGTTACATTATCACCTATATAACTGCTTGGATAAATCTTTACATCATGACCAATAATTACATTGTCTCCTATATATGAGAACGCACCAAGATAGATATTATCGCCATACGATGCTGTTTCTGAGATGAAATTTGGTTGTTCTATACCAATTTTATTCATCTTTACTTGGTTGTAATACTCAAGTAATTTTGAAAATGCTTTATAGGCATCATTTACCTTAATTAAAGTCGTATCAATTTTGTCTTCAGTCTTAAAATCACTATTTACAATAGTAATTGAAGCTTTAGTGCTATAAATGTACTGAGTGTATTTGGGGTTTGCTAAAAAAGTCAACGACCCTTTAGTGCCCTCTTCAATTTTTGCGAGTTTAGAAACTTCAACATCTGGGTTGCCTATAATGTCTCCTTCTAATATCTCTGCTATTTGCGTTGCGGTAAATTTCATTTGTGGCAAAAGTATAAAAAATGTGCTAAAGTTTTTGTTTTGGGTAACATATATAATACTTGGTCATGGGTTTTGAAAGTACTTCTGAATTTAAAAGATCCGAAGCCTTTACGATATCGGCAATCTTGCCTGTTTTATAAAGAATATGAATGGTTTGATTTTTTAATTGATAGGCTTGGTTTGTAATATTGCCTGTAAATACAAAATATTTAGCTTCCTCTGTTGTAATTCCATATTTAGCAACCAAAGCATCTATATGTTTAGATAAACTTTTATCTTTAATTGCTTTATCTTTTAGCTTAATCTTTAATAACCCTCTGTTTATTATCATGTCACACAAATTACTCAACACAAAATCAATGTGATACTGCCAATCTTTAAGTGCTGAGATAATATCATAATCGTCTAACTGTGCAAATGTTTGTAGTGCTTCATCATCAAACTTATCTTTTGTTATATCCTTTTTTAAAAAAAATGATAATGCTTTACTTGCCTTTAATTCTTCTCCCATTTGGGTTAACGCCTTGGCACGATGTAAAGCTCTAATCATGAGCTGTTCGGCTACTAAACTCGTTTTATGCAAATAGACTTGCCAGTACATAAGACGTCTAGCTGTCAAGAATTTTTCAACAGAGAAAATTCCTTTTTCCTCTATAACCAATTCATCATCAACAACATTAAGCATAGTAATAAGACGCTCACTATTAATATTTCCTTCAGCAACACCAGTATAAAAACTATCTCGTTTTAAATAATCTGCGCGGTCCATGTCCAATTGTCCAGAAATTAATTGATACATAAACTTTCTGTGGTATTCTCCCTTAAAAATAGTAATAGCTAACGTTAAACTTGAGTTAAATTCAGTATTAAGTTTTTGCATAAATAGCAACGAAATCTCTTCATGAGAGACACTATTTACAATACTATGCTCCATTGCATGGCTAAATGGTCCATGACCAATATCATGCAAAAGTATAGCAATAAGTAACGCGTTTTCTTCATCATTAGAAATTGTAACTCCTTTAAAACGAAGTATTCGTACAGCATTTTGCATTAAGTGCATACAGCCTAAAGCATGATGAAACCGTGTATGATGTGCTCCAGGATATACTAAATACGATAACCCCATTTGTGTAATTCTTCTGAGACGCTGAAAATATTTATGTTCAATGATATCAAAAATTAACGCATTAGGTATTGTAATAAATCCGTAAATTGGGTCGTTAAATATTTTGAGTTTGTTTTTAGTATTCAAGCTGTGCAAATAATTAAAATTTTACAATACAGCATATCGCTGTCTTTTTTTTAAATGGAATAAAAATATCAAGTAAAAGTAGTAAAACCATCGGAATTACTTCTTTTTAAAAATAATACATATATATGAACAATATAAATATCCTTTGGGTTGATGATGAGATTGATTTATTAAAACCACACATTCTGTTTCTTGAGAAGAAGAATTACAAAGTAACTACTTGCCAAAGTGGTACTGAAGCTATTGAAACTATTGAAAATCAAAATTTCGATATTGTTTTTTTAGATGAAAATATGCCTGGATTAACCGGTTTGGAAACGCTATCAGAAATAAAAGAGATCCGTAATAACCTTCCAGTTGTGATGATAACAAAAAGCGAAGAGGAATATATTATGGAGGAGGCTATTGGAAGCAAAATTGCCGATTACCTTATAAAACCTGTAAATCCAAATCAGATATTACTTAGTCTAAAAAAGAATCTGGATCATACGCGACTTGTTTCAGAGAAAACCGCGTCAAGTTACCAACAAGAGTTTCGAAAAATTGCTATGGATTTATCTATGGTAAACACCTATGAAGAATGGGTAGACTTATATCAAAAACTCATTTACTGGGAAATAGAACTCGAAGATATTGAAGACCATGCCATGTTCGACATTTTAGAATCTCAGAAAAATGAAGCCAATTTACAGTTTGGTAAGTTTATAGAAAAAAATTATCCCGATTGGTTTGAATCCAGAGCTGATGCTCCAATAATGTCTCATACCTTATTTAAAGAAAAGGTCGTACCAGAATTAAGTCCGAACCAACCTACTCTACTTGTTGTTATTGATAATTTACGATATGACCAATGGAAGGCGTTTGAGCCAATTATTAATAATTATTACAAAAATGAAAGCGAAACCCCATACTATAGTATTTTACCAACAGCAACACAATATGCACGAAATGCTATATTTTCTGGATTAACACCAATAGATATGGAACGTTTGCATCCTAACTATTGGAAAAATGATACTGATGAAGGCGGGAAAAATTTATTTGAACACGAATTTTTGACCGCTCAGTTAAAACGATTGGGACTAAGCCATTTAAAACACGAATATTTTAAAATTACTAATTTAAGATCTGGAAAAAAGTTAGCCGATAATTTTAAATCAAAAAAGAATAATGACCTAACTGTTATTGTTTACAATTTTGTGGACATGTTATCGCATGCGAAAACGGAAATGGACGTTGTAAAAGAACTCGCCTCTGATGACAAGGCATATAGATCGTTAACCGTTAGTTGGTTTAAGAACTCTCCACTTTTAGATATTATACAGCAAGCACAGCAGCTAGGCTTTAAATTAATATTAACCACAGACCATGGCACTATTAATGTAAAAAGCCCATCGAAAGTTGTTGGCGATAGAAATACAAGTTTAAACCTAAGGTATAAAACAGGAAGAAGCTTAACTTATAACGCTAAAGATGTGTTAGCTGCCAAAGATCCTAAAAAAATACATTTACCCTCAAT
>Ga0114934_10001071_pt1 | contig 17824 bp, 13 predicted proteins | sample 4SBtaG_2_FD_99695 | JGI IMG/M metagenome (GOLD analysis project Ga0114934, IMG submission 99695) | Deep subsurface microbial communities from Kolumbo volcano to uncover new lineages of life (NeLLi) - 4SBTROV10_white metaG | ecosystem: Environmental > Aquatic > Marine > Volcanic ...
ATATTGAAGGAATTTTAAATTTTGAATTGGGGTTTGTATCTTCATTCATTTCATCAATGTTGTACTCAAGATTGTGAAATGTGAAGATCAGACCCCAAATGACTTAGTAAAGCCTTTTGAGCCAGAAAAATTACTTGATACTATTAATGCTTTGTTGAATAAAAAATCTTCAATGCAATCGAGGATGGAAAAGAAATCTGCAATTATATCAAGTAGATGAAATTTTTTAAGTCCGGAGCAAAACATCGATGAGCCATCGGTCAGAAGCTATAAGTCGCTGATAAACGATGTTCATTTCCGAGTTCCTGATCACGAAAAGCATAGTCGATATTCCATTCTGAGGCTTTTACGCTTGCACCCATTGTAAAATCTCCATTATCAGTTCCGAACCTGACTCCAAATTTATTTTTAATATATCCTTCTATTCCAGCGTGAAAAATGTTTTCACCATTATCAATATTAGTATAATCCATTGCAATATTAATACTTTTTTTCGGAGAATATGCAATACCCAGTGTAGAAGTGACAGGGACTTTATCGCTATGACCACTTGGTGTATCCCACTTGAGTTTTGCTCCAATATCTCTGATTGAAAGACCAAGCTTAGTTTTTGAATTTGCAAGATACATAAATCCCAAGTCAAGTGCATATGAATCAGCATTGTAATCAAAAAGTTCCTGTTTCAAATACTTTAGGTTTCCGCCAAGATATGTCTTTTTATTCATCACTTGAGCATAACTTAAAGAAAGTGCCCATTCACTGTCGTCAAATGTTGAGAATATTTCAAGGTTATTTCCGCCATAAAGTGCTTTCCATTGATTATAATTTATAGAAAAATTGTTTGCGATAGCACTGTCTCCAACAGTAACAGGTATTATTCTGCCATCTGTAGTTGTCACTGCATCACCATATGTCAGATCTCTGCTTACAGCTGTATGTGTATTGTCTGTATATCTCCATATATGAGTCTCATTCATATTATCTACACCGAATCTTGTATAGTTAATACCCCATGCAGCTTTTCTTTTCTTTAAAGGTTGTATATAGTTTAAAAAGTTATAGGTCCTATCAAGCTTGAGCACAGTATGCATAGTAGAGATGCTCTTTTTATTTAGCTGAACAAGCCCTGCTGGATTCCAGAACGCTGCTGTACCGTCATCAGCTATTGCTGTGAAAGATCCACCCATACCAAGTGCTCTTGCGCCAACACCCATTTTAAGATATGCGCCGGCTTGACCGCTTGCGTCTTCCGCAAGGAGCGGAAGACTGACGGCTATTGCTAATAATATTGATAAGACCTTATTCATAATTACCTCGATTAACTATTTTTTACCACTGAATACTGTCCATATATCACCAATGGGATTTGATACATTTATTATTGCTGGGCCAACACTTTGTACTTCTAATGAATCATATGTTTGGCTTTCCGATGGAGTATATGTATCCCATGGTACTGGATAGTATTCGATGAGAGTTGGATTTACTCCACTGCTATCAACCGTGATATTATCTTCCTGAATAGTGTAAACAGTTCCAGCTATTCCCGTTGCAAATTCATATGACCCACCTGCAGTACCATCTGGAAGGTTACTACTTCCGTTAAGATGTAGTCTTACTCTTCCTGCATATTCATCAGCAAGTTCTACTTCTTCAGCTTTTCCTGTTGTCTGACCAGCATTTACTGTGATAGTCGGTGAGGTGTGACCGCCGCTTGCAAGATCAGGATAAATCTTTACATTGTAATCTCCTGCTGGAAGTCCTGTGAATGAGAATGTACCATTGTTTCCAGATATGGAGTATGCAATTCCAGTGCTTATATTTGTTGCTATTGCTGAGAAATTCACACCAGCTTTTGAAAGATCGTAATATACCCTATGTGATGCACCTGGCCCTGATCCATTATTTCCAGAACCATAATCAGAATCAGTAGGACCTTCTTTATAATAAGAGATACTGTATGTAAGGGAACCAACTTCGGAGGTATCTCCGGATGTAGCACTAGATGTCGGAGTAAGTTCCATATTAAATACTGTAGGACTGTCAGATGATGTAGCAACAAGTACTTGGTCAGAGAATACCTGCCATTCCGGATCCGGCGGGTAAGCATATATTGTATATGGTGAACCGCTAACAGGAATATCAGATATTGTATAGTCTCCATTGCTTGCTGTGATATCAGTGTATCCAGCGCTACCAGCAACTATTGATACTGTAACATTTGCAATAGGATCACCTGTGGAGCCATCAGTTGTCTTTTCTCTAACTTTCCCTTGTACTATTCCTGTATCATTAAGAGGAGTCTTCTCAAGATAGACAGTTATATCATAATCACCGCCATCTTGAACAAAGATTTCTTTTTCAACTCCGAGTGTTGTTGCTCTTTTTGGGGAACTTGCAGTTGTACTACTACCAGTTGTGGAAGTTCCTTGATTTGATATAGAACTTGCTTGAGGATTCTGATATCCATATCTTTCAACTGTAACTGTATATTTATCAGGAGGTAATCCTTCAAAAACATATGCATCGCCAGGCCCATTTGAGGCTGTAAGTTGACGCGACACAAGAGCTGTAGAATCCCCCGATACATCGTCCACATGATTTCTGACTGTAACGGTTGCATCACTCAAAGTGACACCATTTGGTTTTGCTTCTTGTGCATATACTACCAGTCTTCCACCATTTACTCCTGCATCGCCGCCACAACCGACTAACAGTGAGAGGAAAATGGTTAACATGCTAAGTAGTATAATCCTTTTTTTAAAATCTCCCTTTCGCATAGGCGTGCCTCCATATTTGTAAATTATTTTTTTCTATATTTAGAGACTATATCGGCTTTTATTAACATTAGTTTAAATTTATTATCAGATCATATAACCGTTTTACCAAAAAAGGATTTTAAATAGGAAAAGGGGTAAGGGGTATGGGATAAGGGGTATGGGATAAGGGGTATGGGATAAGGGGTAAGGGGTATGAGATAAGGGGTAAGGGGTATGGGATAAGGGATAAGGGGTAAATAGGAAGTAGGAAGTGGGAAGTGGGGAGGGAGAAGTTTTTTTCTACTTCCTATCTCCCTATCTCCCTGCTCCCTTGAAGTTTAGGACTTAAGAAACATTTATTGAGTTTTTCAACAGCTTGTGAAAATCAGACCCCAAATGATATTATGCCAGAAATTTTTTAAGCCATGGGGAATTTTTAAGTATGTCATTCTTAAGCTTAGAGAGATTTTTTTCTGCAAGATCAAGAGCATTTATACCCCTAAGTGCTTTTATATGAATAAGACGAATAAAAAGCTCATTTTTATCAAGTTTTTTCTCAGATCTATTATTTAAAAATTCTATTATTTCTTCCATTCTTCCAAGTTTTTCCAGAGAAAAACATAAAAGAAGTTCTGCATTTTCAAGGCTATTAAAGCTTGAATAGAAAGAAAGTGAAGGATTAAATTCTATTTTTCCATAATTCATTATATTTTGTTTTACCTTTTCTAATGATGAATTATTTATAATACTTTTGCATTCTTCTATTTTTTTCAGATAATAGCATCTTCTTAATGAACTAACTAATTCGGTATTACTGTTTTTTATGGATGAATATATTCCATAAGAGAGTTCAAGATCTCCGGAAAGTAATATAATATCTGCTCTAATAATATTGATTATAGATGATGATGGAAATACCTGAGAAGCCCTGTTTATATGGGCTAATGCGCCTTTCAAATCATAATTTTTTTTAATAAGAGCTGCACAAGTTTGAAGAATAGGATTCAATTTAAATGATTCTGAATAATCCAATATTTTATTACTAAACTCATTGGAAATATTAATAGGAGATTCCAAGACTTTTTCAAAAAGTCCAACAACAAGCTCTTTTCTCGGAAAATTCATTATCATATATAAAAGTGATTCATATAAGGCATTTGGATTAGATTCATTAATTCCTGATTTAACAGATAAATATTTAATAAAGGGGTCATTGCTTTTTTCAGCAATATTGCTTAATGTATTACTAAAGTCTTTTGAATGTGAAATTTTTGAAGCAGAATAAAGATAATAAGCCTGTTTTCTAAGATTCCCGAGTCCCTGCCAAAATAAAGACATTTTAAAATAATATTCAGTATTTTTTTCAGCTGAAGAATAATAGCTATGATACAGTGTTTTAGCATCTTTAAATTCACCTGCTTTATAAAGTTTATCACATATTAATTCAAGAGATTCCCTTGAATGTGTTGATTCAAAAATAGTTGTAAGTATATCTATTAATCTCCTATTATAGCCGTCAATATTACTTATTATCTGCATTGATTCTTCAAAATCTCCATTTTTAGAGTATATTTCAGCTTTAATTATAAGAGCTTCTGTATTTTCAGGATTTAATTTTAGTATTTTATCACAAAGCTTTAAAGCATTTTTGAGCCTGTTTGAACCTTGAAAAGTATAAATAGCCTTAATTAAAATGGGTATTGACTTTTTTAGATAATCGGGATTTGAGGAAAATTCACGGTTTTTCTCCATAATATCATCGATAATAGCAGAGAATTTTGTCAGAATAAAGCTCATTTTATCTATACATGTATTTATTCTGCCTAGATGAAAATATACATCTGCGAGCATTATGTGATATTCGGGTATCCTTGGATTAAGGCTTATAAGATCCTTTGCATATATCTCGAGTCTATTCCAGTCTTTAAGTGCATGAGCACATCGAGCAGCTTTTTCCATTACTCTAGTGCCTTTATAAAGAGGAGCAATATCAGAATAAATAATAAGAGCACTGGAATATTCTTTAAACTTAAAATATATATCAGCAAGGAGTTCCTTTATTTCAACATCTCTTGAATTTACCTTTATCTGCTCTTTTAAAAAAGATATTATTTCATCTAACTTTTTTGGGTTTTCATCAAGAAATTTATCATAATATCTAAAGGCCTTAGAATATTTTTTTAGCCTTATAAAATTATTGGATATTCTAAGCTTTGTAAGAGGGTTTGGCTCAATATCAATCATTTTTAAAAAAACTTTTTCTGCCATGGCATAATCTTTTGATTGTTCGCAATAATATGCAAATCTTTCCAAAAATGAAGAGTTAGGAGATATGAACTCAGAAAGATAATTGAATATATTTACAAGCTCTCTATATGCATGTTTTTTAATATAATGTTTTTCAAGTTCATGAAGTGCATTTTCAGAATATGATCCGGATAAAACCCATAATTTTATTAAAAAAGGAGAGGTATTATTTTTAAGGAATATGATAAATATTGAGCTTTTATTATAAAAGATGAGAAAAATAATTGTTACTAAGATTATTGGGATAATATAAAAAAAGATATTATTCCTATGATCAGAAGGAAATTTCTTGTTTACAGGTGTTTCTGTTTCCCGAATTGTTTTCTTAATGTTTTTTTCTTTAGGAGAAAGATTTTTAAGTATATTGCTAGCTTCTATATTTCCTGGATCAAGTTTAATAATACGCTTGGCAATTGTTTTGAGCATTTTTTTATTATTTTCTTTTGAATATATATCGAGAATTTTTAAGAGTGCTTTTTCATTTTTATTATCCCTTGATAAAATATCATAATATTCGAGTAAAGCAGCTTTATTATCATTCATCTCAGTATATGTTTGGGCTAAAAGAAATTTGAACTTTAAAGGATTATTTGTAAAATTTAATATCTTTTTAGCATAGAAGATTATTTCTTTGAATTTTTTTTGCTTTTTTAAAAGAGAAATAAGTTCATTATATGGAATATCCCAATCAGATTTTATTGATATAGCAGATTTAAACTCTAATTCTGCATCATTTTTTTTATTAATTTTTAAATAAGTAAGACCTAGAAAATAATGGGTTTCTGCTTGCGAATAATCAAGTTTTATAGATTTTTTAAAACTCTGTATAGCAAGAGGGTATTTTTTTTGTTCCATATATTTTATACCCTCTTGAAAGTATTTATTTGATTCGTCAGGCTTTATGAATAAAGGAGTAGAATTAATTCTGAATATATATACTATAAATATAAAAATTAGTATTATCTTTTTACACATTGAATCGGATATTTAGAATATCGCCATCTTTTACTATATAATCAGCTCCTTCTAATCTATATAGCCCTGATTTTTTTGCTTCATTGACTGAACCGCTCTTTACAAAATCATCAAAATGTATGACTTCTGCGCGAATAAAACCTCTTTCAAGATCAGAATGTATTTTTCCAGCTGCCCTTTTTGCATTTGTACCTTTTATTATAGGCCATGCCCTGCATTCATCTTCTCCCATTGTAAAAAAGGTAATATATTTAAGATGTTTGAAACTTTCTAGAACTATTAATTCACTTGAAAAGTACTCAATACCCATCTCTTTTTTCCATTCGTCTTTGTCATTATCATCAAGTTCGGCTAACTCAAGTTCCAGTTTTCCATCAAATGTTAGAAGGCTTTCTTTGTCAGAAAGATGTTCTTTTATTGATGATAATTTATCCTGTGAGGTATTGTCATTGATATTTAATATAATTATTCTTTTTTTTAAAGTTATCAGATTATAACTTGATAATTCACTAATTTCTTTATCAGAAAGGTTTTGATTTGATATATCTACTCCATTTTCAAGACCTTGTTTGATATTTTCTATAAGAGTAAGTTCTTTTTCTTTTTCTTCTCTCTCGGTTTTTTTAGCTGATTTAAGTGATGATTTAATTCTTTCTGCTCTCTTATCGAGAAGTTCTAGATCTTTAAATCTTAATTCTGAAATAAGATTGTCATATTCATTTACTGGATCTATTTCAGGACCAAAAGGGTAATAAATTGTAGGGTCTTCAAAGAGTCTTAAAACTAAAAGAAGGAGTTCAGCGCTTTGAAGTTCTTGTGCATTAAGATTGAAATTAGAGTTTTCTTTTGAAGGTATATCAATAATATTAAAAGTAGCATAGGTAGTTTTTTTGGGTTTGAATATCTCTGAAAGTCTGGTAAGTCTGTTGTCCGAGACTTTTACAGTTCCTTCTAGATTATCATTTCCTGTCAATATTTTAAAAATAGTGGATTTACCTGAATTTTTAGCTGATATTATTGCTACTTTGGACATTTTTCCTCCTTGGTGAATTATGATTAAGGACTATCCTTTGATGGATAAAAAATCATTAAATGCGTTCAATACAATATACCACATTTCCTTATTGAAAGTATATGAAGGAAGAAGTCTCCATACATTTTTAGAAGTGATATTTATCAATATTTTATGTTCTAACATATATTTTTTTAATGATAAAGCTGAGGCTTCAGAATACATTTCAATACCAATCATATAGCCATTTCCTCGTATATCCTTGATGATTTCTGGATACATTTTTTTTAAATTTTTAAATTCTGTAAATACAAATTTTGAAAGATTTAATAATTTTTCAGGAAGATTATCTCTTATTATTATTTTCATAGTAGTAAGTCCTGCTTTACATGCTACAGGGTTTCCTCCGAATGTACTTCCATGATCTCCTGGAGATAAAACATTAGTTAATTCTTTTGAGACAATACAGGCAGAAAGAGGGAGCCCTCCACCAATACCCTTGCCAAGAGTTATAATATCAATATTCTTAATATAATTTTGAGATGCTAAGAATTTTCCTGTTCTATAACATCCGCTTTGTATTTCATCGCATACTATAATAAAACCGAATTTTTTTTTCAGAGAGATTAATTCTTCAAAAAATGATATAGGGAGGGGATGAATACCACCTTCTCCCTGAATTGGTTCAATATATACTGCTGCTGTTTTACTATTAATCTTTTTTAAAAGAGAGTTGAAGTCGTGAAATTGGATATTGTTTAAAGTATCGAAGCCATCCTTGATATTATTTTTCCAACATAATGATAATGCACCTGTAGTTCTTCCATGAAAAGCATTATTCAATGCAAATATTGATTTTCTTTTGCTATTAAAATGCTTTCTCACTATTTTAAGAGATGCTTCTATTGCCTCAGTCCCTGAATTAGCAAAGAACACAGAACTCTTCCCAGTGAGTTTTTCTATAAATGATGAAAATTCATATGCCTCATCAGTTAGAAAATAATTAGAAAGATGAAGATATTTATTAATGGAGCTTTTTACAGATGAAATTACTTCAGGATGAGAATGCCCAATAATATTGACTCCGAGGCCTGAAAATGTATCTAAATACCTATTGCCTTCTGTATCGAATAAATAACAACCCTTTGCGGAAGATATTTTTAAAGGAATAAATTTATAAGTGTTAAGAAGGCTCATAATTCTCTTAATTCTTGAACTATCTTTGTTTTATCTGCAGTCTTTGAATCGATAGTCTTTATTATTCTGGCAGGAGAGCCGAATGCTACAGAATTTTCAGGAATATTCCTTGTCACTACACTCCCAGCACCAATAACTGAATTATTACCTATTTTAACACCCTCTAATACTACAACATTTGCTCCTATGAGTACATGATCTCCAATACATACAGGAGATGCAGAGGGTGGCTCTATAACACCTGCTATTACACTTCCAGCGCCAATATGTGAGAATTCTCCTATTTCTGCACGACCTCCAAGTACACAATTCATATCTATCATGGAGCCTTTGCCAATTTTAGCACCGATATTGATTATTGCTCCCATCATTATTACAGCATTATCCCCGATTTCAACACCGCTACGGATTATAGCACCTGGCTCTATTCTTGCTTTGAATCTGGTATAATCCTCAAGTGGGAGTGCTGAATTCAATCTGTCGAGTTCAAATCTAAAAGATTTAATACTTTCTCTGTTTTTTTCTACTAAAAGATAGAGTTCATTGTATTCACCAAAACATATACCTGATTTATTATCTCCATAGTATTCGAATGGACTCATATCTATATCAGAAAGTTCGCCACATATATATAAGCGAACAGGTGTTTTCTTTTTTGAATTTCTTATAAGTTTGATTATATCTTCAGCTGTATTCATAGTTTCTCCTCAATTTTAATAGAATATTTTGCAGCAATAGGAAATCTTCTACCTATTCCAAATGCCTTGCTTGTAAGTTTCAAACCTATTGGAGCTTGCTTCCTTTTATATTCATTTTTTATGATTGCATTGATAACCCATTTTACAGTATTTTCAGGATATCCCATTGCTGTAATTTCTTGGAGGTTTTTATTATTTTGAATATATTGCTCTAAAATATCGTCAAGAATATCATATTCTGGCAATGAATCTTGATCGCATTGATTTGGCCTTAATTCAGCGGATGGAGGCTTTGTTATTATATTAATAGGTATGATCTCTTTATTTTTATTAATATATTTAGCGAGCTTATATACCATGGTCTTGGGAAGATCAGATATTACACTTAGCCCTCCATTCATATCTCCATAAAGAGTGCAGTACCCGACGGCCATTTCACTTTTATTGCCGGTTGTAAGTAAAAGATAGCTATATTTATTTGAAAGAGCCATGAGAAGAGTACCCCTTATTCTTGCCTGAAGGTTTTCTTCCGTGACATCGGGTTTTAATCCGTTAAATAAAGGATTTAAAGCATTAAGGAATTCCTTGAATAGGTTATCAATACGAATTGTTTTTAACTCTACACCAAGATTATTAGCAAGTTTAACTGAATCATGTATGCTTCCTGATGATGAGTATGGTGAAGGCATTGTTATAGCAAGTACATTTTCTGGCCCAAGCGCATCAGAAGCTAGTGTAAGAACAATTGCGGAATCAATACCACCAGAAAGACCTAATAATGCCTTTGAAAAGCCACATTTTCTAAAATAGTCTCTTATACCGAGTAATAAAGCATTATATATTGATTTTTCCTTATTTTCCTTAGAAATAGAGTGATTCCCAGATGATGAATGCTCTATTATTTTATAATCTTCTTTGCAATTTTCTAATTCACAAATTAGGCAACCATTCTTATCAATAGCCATGCTTCTTCCATCAAATATCAACTCATCATTTCCGCCGATTTGATTAATAAAGAAAAAGGGGATATTGAGCTCTTTTGCATGCTTTGAGAAAATATTAAATCTTTGTTTATACTTTCCAATGAAAAATGGAGATGCTGAAAGATTTATGATTATTTCTGCACCCATTTTTTTTAATTCATTAGGTGGAGATAAATTATAAAGGATTCTTCCATTAATAGGGAATGTCCATGCATCTTCACATATTGTTATTCCTAGTCTCAACCCTTTAAAACAAAATGTCTCTATACTTTTAGCTGGTTCAAAGTATCTTGTCTCATCAAATACATCGTATGATGGGAGCAAGGTCTTTGATTGTTTGAAAAGTATTTTTCCATTTGATATCAATAGAGCTGAATTAAAAAGTTCTTTTCCATTTAAATTTGGATTTTTGATGGGCGAACCTATTATTAAACCTGCATCAGGATATTGTTGGGATTTTTTAATTATAATGTCAATATTTTGCTCGATATTTTTTATAAACCAGGGTTGCTCTAGAAAATCCATCGGAGGATAACCACATATTGAAAGCTCAGAAAAAACTACTAATTCTGCCCCCTTATTAACACTTTGACTGAAAATTTCAAGTATTTTTTCAGTATTTTCTTTGATTGCACCAACAGTTGGATTGAATTGAGCTAAGCATATTTTCATATGAGTATTTTCTCAAAATTATAATTAATTATCAAGACAATTATGGGGTTAGGTCTTGAATTTATCAATGTTAAATGTTAATATTTTTTTATGTCAAGACCAATACGAATACAATATTCAGGCGCAGTGTACCATATTATTTCAAGAGGAAATAAAAAAGAAGCTATTTTTAAAAATAATAAAGACTTCACTCTTTTTCTTGATATTCTTAGTGAAGTTATAGAGAGATACAATTGGAAATTATATGCTTATTGTCTCATGAAAAATCATTATCATTTACTTATTGAGACTATTGACCCGAATCTCTCGCAAGGGATGTTATTATTAAATGGTAAGTATACTCAAAAATTTAATCGACGATATGATACCTGTGGCCATCTTTTTCAGGGGAGATTTAAAGCCTTTATAATTGATAGGGAAAGTTATTTATTAGAAGTAGTTAAGTATATAATTTTAAATCCTGTTAATGCGGGAATAGTAAAATCACCCTCTGAATATAAATGGTCAAGTTTTAATGATATTATTAGTAATAAAAGAAATATCAACATTGATTTTAAAACTATTTTGAATCTGTTTGAAAATAATATCAAAAATCCTATAGAGCAATTTATAGAATTTATTTCATCAGGAGATAAATTCGATTATAAAAAAAATCTTACAGGTAAAATCTTTTTAGGGGATATAAAATTTGCAAAGAAAGTCATGAAATATTCAAGAGGTGCCAAAAGGTTTAAAGAGATTGCTAAAAAATCAAGATTTGTTGACAGACCCAAGTTAAAAGAGATATTTGGAAGAATAAGAAATATTGAAAGAAGGAATGAGTTGATCTATGAATCCCATATAAAATATGGATATTCTTTTTCTGAGATAGCTAAATATCTAAAATTGCATTATTCAACTGTTAGTAAGGCTTTTTCTAATTTAAAAAATAGAAAAAAGATAGTTAAAAATAATAGTGATAAATTCAAGACCTGACCCCATTTATGTTATGTTTATTTCAAGGAGCAAAGAATGTTAAGGATTTTCCCAGAACAGCTTCATATCATTGATGACAGAGTAGTTTTCAGTGAATCATATCATCATATAAAAAATGTAATTAGATTGAAAACTGATGACCGTATGGAACTAATATATAATGGAAATCTTTTTCTAATAGAGATAGAGTCATTTATAATAAAAAAGAAAGAGATTTCTGGGCGCATCATAAAAAAAAGCATAGTCCCTGATATATGCAGTGGTGTAAAGATTGCAATAACACCTGTAAAACATCGCTTTGACGAGGCTATTGAGAATATGTGCCAGCTTCCTATAGATAAGATCATCCCTTTTTATTCTGATCATTCTATTATTCGATATGATAATAAGAAAGAGAAAAAATTACTTGATAGATGGAGAAATATTTCAAAGTCTTCTGCAATGCAGAGCAGAGCAGGGAAGATAGTGGATATAGATAGTATATCAAGTTTTGATAATATAGTGTTAATGAAGGGAGTATATAAGATTGCTTTTTCCATTGTAAAAGACTGCAGAAATATTAGGGAACTGTCAAACGAGATTATGAATAGAGATGTCCTGGCAATAATTGGACCTGAGGGTGACTTTTCATCGAATGAAAAAAATATATTCGAAAATATGGGAATTCCTGTAGTTAGACTTTCAGGAAATATATTGAGAACAGGGAATGCTGGTGTTATTATTTCTACTATACTTCTATATATGAAAGGAAAAATCTAATTGAAGTTTTATATCAAAAGTTTAGGGTGTAGAGTGAATCAATATGAGTCTGAGGTCATTGCCGAGAATCTTTATAATATTGGTTTTAAACGAGCTAATAAAGAGAATGCAGAACTTATTATTGTCAAAGCATGTGCTGTTACACTTGAGGCTGAACGGAAGGTAATTAGATTTGTAAGATCGGTCTTAAAAAAGAAAATTAAGGTATGGGTAGTTGGATGCTTTACGCATTTTCTCATTGAAAAATTAGATCATTCAAATATAGAATTTTTTACAAACTATGATATTCGTGAGAAATTTGGGATTAAAAATGAAAAGATTAAAGAGTTCTTTGGTCACACCAGAGCATTCCTTAAGATACAGGATGGATGTAATTCATATTGCAGTTATTGCATTATTCCAAGGCTCAGAAATAAACTCGAATGTAAATCACCAGAACTTGTCAAGGAAGAATTTATTGAACTCCTTGAGCAAGGCTTCAAAGAGATTGTGATAACGGGTATCAATATTGGTTTATATGGAAATAAAAAGCTTTGCAAACTTTTGGAAGACCTTAATTCATTGAAGGGAGATTTTAGGATACGTCTTGGTTCACTTGATCCAAGAGATATTACTGAAACACTTTCTAATAGTTTTTATGGTCATGTAATGCCACATATACACCTTTCATTACAAAGTGGCTCAGACAATATAATCAAGTTAATGAATAGAAAATACTCTTCTTCCGATATACTAAAAAAAATATCCCTGATGAGACAGATAAATGATAAATTTGAATTTACTGCAGATGTGATTGTAGGATTCCCAAAAGAGACAGAATATGATTTTGAAGAGACTATAAGAGTAGTTAAAGAATCAGAGTTTAGTCATATACATATATTTCCATTTTCTTCTCGCCCAGGTACTAAAGCATTCGAAATGAAACCTATATCACCAAAAATAATCAAAAAAAGAGTGGAAAGGCTCAAGATTATAAGAGATGAATTTCATAAAAAGAGATGTGAAAAATACATTGGAGAGACTTTAAAAATTCTTGTAGAGGAAAAAAGGGGAGATTTTTTTTCAGGACTTACTGAAAATTATATTAGAGTATATTTCAAAGGATATGCAAAAAGAAACACTTTCATAAATGTAAAAATAATTGGAATTTTCAATGGAGAATTATTAGGAAAAATAATTGACTAATATATCCGTATCAAGCTTTTTGTATATAAGGTTTCATTTTTTCAGGAATATAGTATTCAGCAATATTATGCTCAAGAAATTCTTGAAGTGCATCTATATATGTAAGTACTACTTTTCTAGCCTTTTCTGCATATCCGAAGCGATCGAAAATAAAGAAAAGCCTAAGTAGACAATCCAGATCATTAGATCTTAGATTTAGAAATGAAATATACTCCTGAACTGCTTTCATAGGATGATATGTTTCAGTAAGGAAAATATTTGATTTTATGGCATTTAAATTATTTTTGTCTATTTCAAGAGCTTCTTCAGCACATAATCTTGCAAGACGAGGTTCTTTTAAGAAAATATATATTTTTGACAATATATATTGTATATGAGAAAGAACTTTTTCATCTGATATTAATGAAAAAGCCCTGTTAAACTCATCTGATGCACGTGATAAAAAGGCTGAAGAAAGTGTGACATCATTATTATATGTTAATTCTTTAAATCCCTTTGAAATATAGTAAAATCCCCGTATTGGTTCAAAATTTTTTATTCCTATAAATTGCCTGAGATAGTATAGAGTATTTTCTATCATATTCATTTCTTTAGAGATAGTTAGAAAACTTTCATCATTTTTGAAAAGATATATAATATCTCTTATATATGGATGTTTAGTAGAAAAGGCTCTTAAAATATATGAAATTGATGCTTCTAATCTATTAATATTTTTGTTTCTTTCAAAAATATCTGTAGAAACAGCATTGATGACACCCATTTTATCAGCTGCAAAACAACATGAATTACCTATTTTCCTGTCAATGTTGACTAAGATCATTATTATACCTCGAATAATTCATATAATCAAGAAATAGGTTTCTGATGCAACGGTTATCCTCGATTTTCTCATATAGTACGGTAAGTTTTTTATCAAAAGATTTGATCCCAAATTGAGGTATGGAAATGATAAGTTCAGGAATAAAAGATTTTATATCATGAGAAATACAGAAATTAACGAATTTTGAGAAATTTTCTTTTTTATTTTTAGTCATAGATGATATGGAAAGTAATTCAGAGAAGATGATCCTAGAAAATGGAAGAATATCAAAATTTCTTAGTATTGAATCTACTAATATATCTGAGCATCCTAGCGAATAAGAAGATTTTAATATTTCAATTTTTTCAGCTTCATAATTTGCATGTAAATAACTTATATAAATATTTTTTTTGAACTTATCAGGATAATTCATAAACTGTAATTCAGCATTAGAATATCTATAACTTATTGATGGTGTCTTTATCATATCAGAATAAAATATATTCATGGGTTTAAATAATAAAAATATATAAAAAATAGCGACTAAGATATTTGTGGAACTTATTATTAAGGGCCTTTTTACTAGTATAAGGTCTGAATAAATATAAAGTAGTGAAGCGAGAAGTGCAAGAAGGAATGGTAAGAATACAAAAAAAGATGAGCCAGACATGTCAATAAAGAGAAAACAAAGCAATAAAGTAGTGAAAGAGTGCATTATAAAAAATAGTAATGCAGAACTTGAATCACTAAGAAGTCGTTTTTTTGAAACAATAATGTATGATAAAAGCGGAATTACAGGTAAAAATATAAGAAAGAAGTTTTTTATGTTATGAAAAAATCTATCGTGAAAAAAGAAATAATAAATTCTGCTGATAGGAAAAAAATTGTTGCTTTGATAATGAAAAATTGTACTGAATCCAGTTGCAGATAGAATAGTTGTATATATATAGTAGAGTATTTCTCTATTTGAATAAGTAGCCATGACTGAAATAATGGCTATAAGACAAATTATAAGGGATTTTTTTTTGTCAGATAGAGTTTTCATTACAAAAAATAGATGAATAGGAAACAGGATTAGACAAAGAGAGGTATTTACACAAATAATTAAAAATATTATATCCAAACTGTAATAATGTTTTTTTTCTCTGAAGGAGGCTGTAAAAAAATACAGATATAAGAGAAAAAGGAAGGTATTTATTGACTCGGGGATATTGAATAGAGAAAAGCATGAAAAAGCAGAAAGAAAAGCTAAAACACTTGAAAAGATGAGAATAGGGCTTAAGGATATTTTAAAATCAATAATATATTTATAAAATAAATATAATGTACTTGCAATAATGAAGAATACAGATATTTCTGTTGTAAATGAACTACTAAAACCAAAAATTCCGAATATTCTTGAAAGAGTCCAAAAAAGTATTCCTGAGATATGCCAAGACTCTGAAAGTTGATTTAAAGGTAAAAAGGAATAAATAAAATCCGAAAGCCTTGAAGGAAAAAATTCCGGGTCGCTTATGAGAAAGAATATTGCCCACAGTGACAAAAATTTTCTAAACATCTACATCCCTGGACATTGTTGGATAATATCCCCTGATAGTCCTGAATCTCCATATGCAGATTTGAAATGTTTTGAAAAATCCTTGGCTAGTTTTTGGGCTCGTATATCATATTCTTCTTTGTTCTTCCATGTATTTTTAGGTATAAGTACATTCGCTTCTACATCAGGGCATGATTTTGGAATATTCAGATGGAAAAGTTTGTCTTCATAGCAATCTACTTCATCAAGTTTTCCGTTTAAGATTGCTCTGATTATTGAACGAGTTAGATTAATATCCATTCTTTCACCTATACCATAAGGTCCACCACTCCATCCAGTATTTACAAGAAAGGCTTTTGTATTGTATTTTTTCATTTTCTTTCCGAGTAAAGATGTATAATCCTGAGGTTTTCTAGGCATAAAAGGCTGACCAAAGAATCTGGAAAAAGTAGAAACTGGTTCTTTTATACCAGTTTCAGTACCAGCAAGCTTACTTGTATATCCCATAAGGAACCATAGCATGGCTTGAGAAGGGGTCAATCTTGCTACGGGTGGTAAAACACCATTTGCATCTGCGGTAAGGAAAATAATATAAGAAGGATGGCCACTTCTTGAGTTAGGTTTAAAATTATTCAGAAAAGAGAGTGGATATGATGCTCTAGAATTCTGAGTGAATCTTTCATCGTTAAGATCGAATACACCATTGGGATAATACATTGTATTTTCAATAATTGCACCATGATCCTCGGGTTTATCCTGATGGAAACATGCCTGATATATATCAGGTTCCTTTTCTTTATTGAGATTAATGAGCTTTGCGTAACAACCATATTCAAAATTCGCAATACCATTATCGCTCCAACCATGCTCATCATCTCCTATGAGAACTCGATCTGGATCAGCTGAAAGTGTTGTTTTTCCAGTTCCTGAAAGCCCGAGGAATAAAGCTGTATTCCCACCTTTTAAATCTTCATTTGCTGAGCAATGAAGAGGAAGAATATTTTTTTCAGGAAGCATGAAATTCATTACAGTAAACATAAGTTTTTTAACACTACCACCATATGCAGAACCGAATACAATTCCAATTCTTTTATAGAAATCCATTATTATAGCCATATCTGAAGGATTCCCATCTTTCATTTTTCTGAGTCTATTTAAATATCTGGATTTATTTAGCTTTGTATCTGGTACTACTATAAGATAAAATTCATTATCTGAGAATATGCTATTATTATTTTCCGGAGTAAAAGGTCTAAACATATTATGCACAAAAAGTTGAGTGAGAGCTGAATCTGAGATTGTTCTTACTTTCAATGAATAGGATGGATCTGCACCAATAACTCTTTCTGAATTGTATAAAGTAGAGGCTTTCCCAAGAATTTCAAGAGAATCCGAAAGTATCATCTCATATGTCTGTATGTCTACAGGTATATTGTTTGGAGAAGTCCAGTCTATGGAATTTTTTATTTCAGGTCTATTTACAATCAAGGTATCTTTTGGACTTCTTCCAGTTGATTCTATAGGAGTCCAAGTTGCTATTGCTCCACATTTTGAAGCTATTCCATTCCCATTTTTGATGATCTCTGAAATGAGTTGTTTCCTGTCAAGTGTAGAAAGAGTATTGCTGGAAAGAAAGTCTTCGATTTTTTTTCTCACTGTCATGATTTCTCCTTCGCAAAATATTTATAAATCAACTTGTTTGATGCTATAACTTAAAACCTTTATAATTTATAAAAACTAACACTATTTTATAAAAAAATCAATATTATGACATTGAAGAAATTTTGAATTTTGAATTGGGGTTTGTATCTTCATTCATTTCATCAATGTTGTACTCAAAATTGTGAAATGTGAAGATCAGACCCCAAATGACTGTGTATTTATAAAGAAAATGGGTGCGAACCTACCTAGGTTACTTTATAAAAGGGGTAAGGGATATGGGATAAGGGGTAAGAGGTAAGGGGAA
>Ga0114934_10001075_pt1 | contig 17812 bp, 19 predicted proteins | sample 4SBtaG_2_FD_99695 | JGI IMG/M metagenome (GOLD analysis project Ga0114934, IMG submission 99695) | Deep subsurface microbial communities from Kolumbo volcano to uncover new lineages of life (NeLLi) - 4SBTROV10_white metaG | ecosystem: Environmental > Aquatic > Marine > Volcanic ...
AATTGGGGTAGGGTAGACGCCGCTAAAATAATTAAGAATGCAGGTCTTAAAATCCCTGGGCATAGCTTTATAGTCTACGAACACGACTTGTGTTATGAGAGTATTACAGGTGGGCCAGAGCTAACCCCACTTAAGAAATACAAAGAAGGGTTTGAAAACGGTGATGTATTTATCTTTAAGCCGGATGCTGACGCCGCGAGCAAGCGTGAAGCAGTGAATCTTGCATTTGATAAGTACCACAACCACGGCTACGGCTTTCTTCAAACTGGACTTGGGTTCCTCCCTGTACTTCTCTTCAGAAGGATATTCAAACAGGATGTTCAAAACCCATTCCCTTGGGGTATAATTTGTAGTGAACTTCAGCTACGTTACCTTCGCTTACTGTTCCAAGTTTTATTTGGTAAACGTAAAATGGACAAAGGCTATTTAGAAGCCGCAAGCCTAATCAAATGGGTATGGAAACTTGATGTACAAGCTACTGACCCTGCTTTACTAATGGCCTGTGAAATCAACGATGGAATACCGACTTAACTAAAGACTAATGCGTAATAGAAACCGTGGCAAGGACATTGAGAAACTGACGCTATTCGCTTACCAAGAGAAGTATGTAGCTAAGGTATACCCACACATAAAGAATGTTTGTAAGGAACAAAGATATGACCCCGCTGGACTTATTGCCGCTTCTGCCATAATAACCAATTGGGGGAAACTCGTGCCAAAGGAAAGCAACAATCACTTTCTACGTGTTGCTCAATTAGACTGGCCTGGAGAACGTATAGAACAAGAGATAGTTCAACTACTCGGTTGTTTCTCATTCAAAAAGAAAGTCTATCTTAAGAAGTACTCCTGCATTGAAGATAGCTTCGTTGATTTTATGGGTGACGTTCACCAATTATATGAGTACGCAGACTTGTTCCGTGATGAACCACGTAAGTTCTTAACAGGGCTTAGGAAAGCCAAGGTTATTATAGGTTCAAAAGAACACGCATTTGACCGTTGGGAGGCACGGCTACATACGTTTGTACTTGTTCGTGTACAAAAAGCTATTAAGGGCATACTTCAAAAGCAAAAATAGTGCAGTGGTTACGTTATACACAGGCGTCGCAGCCTGTTTATTGGTTACAAGCGACAGGAAGGGTAATAATGCTAACGATAAAGCAAAGGGCCAATTACTCTTACATTCAAGACCCTACTGAACACTTGAAACTTATTCGTAAGCTAAGTGAAAGTACAAAGGTTAGAGCTCCGGGTGCTCGTTTTGCTAAGTCCTTTGGGGTTACGTGGGATGGATGTTATCGCTTTGTAAGTCCGCACGGGAGATTTCTTACTGGCCTTACCCCTCTAATTGTTAATACATTAAAAGATTTGAACGAGGATGTTGAAGTAATTACCCCTGACTTTAAGATACGGAGCCACCAGAGGTCCGAGGTCGCGTTAAAAGGTGTCAACCTATACAAACACCAGCGCCAAGGTGCTAACGTGGCCCTCAAGCGCTGTCGAGGCGTCTTAGAGATGGCTACCAACGCTGGCAAGACCGAGGTTGCGGCGTATATGATATTAAAACTATGTAATGCAGGTAAAATTCTATGGCTAACGCACAGTCTGTCGCTTAGTGACCAGACTACTAAACGGATGATGAAACGCACCGATATTTCTGTAAGCGTATGCAAGGAAGGAAGACTAGATATAACTGGTGATATTGTCGTTTCCACAACGCAGACTATGTACAAGGCATTAAGGAGCAGTAAACCAAAAGTAGCCGCACGAGTAACAGAGTTCCTTAAAGACATAAAGGTTATCTTTTTTGACGAGTGCCAGTTTGGTTCTGCAAAGACGTGGATGACCATAGCAGAGAAGTGTGAAAACGCATACTATAGATACGGTCTAAGCGGTACGCCTTATACAAAAGACCCTGTACGAAATAGGCGCTTGATTGGTGTACTGGGTGATACTATTTATGAGACGACTAATAAGTACATGGTTGAGAATGGCTATTCTTGTGATGTAGTCGTTGTCTCTATCCCATGCAATCACCATGAGTATCTAAGTTACACCACAGCTATATCAGAAGGGGTTGACAGGAACGATAAGAGAAATGAGCTAATTGTAAAGAGCATTGCAAAACTTGAGAAGGGTAACATAGGCTTAATTCTTGCTAACCATATCGAACACACAAAGACGCTTGATAGGCTGGCAAAAGCAAATGGATTAAAAAGCCGCTTGGTGTACGGGAAACACTCCGTGAGCTATCGAAATAAGGCCATAGACGACTTACAGAAGGGCAAGTTGGACTGTCTTATTTCTACAAATATATTCGATATCGGCATTGACATACCAAAGCTCCAGTGGCTATTTATGGCAGGGCCAGTTCAGGCTAAGGGAAGAATAAAGCAGAGACTTGGCCGTGTACTCCGCATAGCCGAGGGCAAGAAATCAGCGGTTGTTTACTACATCGACGATAAGGGAGATCATTACCTTGAGAAATCTGCCAAGTCAATAAGAACAACTCTTACTAAGGAGGGATTCCTAGTTGTTTAATACTATAATGTACGCACGCACGCACACCCGCTCGCGCGGTATTGGTTTATATAAATATAATAATAAAGCTATTAACAGGATACAATACAAGTATTACGAAGTAATACGTAGTATTAGTATCCTGCATTACGTAGTAATGCTTTATTTAATTCTTTTAATAAATAATAGTACCTACAGTTTCGCGCGCACGCGCGCACGCGAGGGCAAAGTTAGAACAAATAGTAGGAAATCTTGTGATTTCCTTAGCAAATACAATTTCAATAGCTCAGTCTTCTTTGGAGGAATTATAAATTCAGTGAAATTTTCTATACCCGCGATTGCTCTCATGGAATCATTACTGTTGGAGGTAATATGAACGCAATGACCAGTTATCAGTTCCTCTCAATCTACAAAGATTCTCAGCGCAAGTTTTTCTACCGCAGTTACAAGAACACAGTTTCAGAGATTGGTATGGAGGCGTTGATTCGTACTCTGAAGGTTGTTAGATTATTCATTACCGATGCAGATATCCCGTCTTACGTTGAGTACGTCTTTAGGTGGGCTAGGAATAAGAGAATACGGGTAGACCATCAAGCTCTACGCTCCCATAAGCTAATTAGTAGCTTTTTGTCTAAACGGTACAGGGGGTATTTAAGCGGCTCACAAATCGATGCAGTACGTCATGTACAGGCTATTAGAAAACTTCCTGATTACAAAGATGAGGTTCAAGCGTTACTTTTAGCGGCTAAAGGCGTTTATACAACAACGCACGATGTTGAGTGGAGCTTACTTGTGGCTTTAGAGCAACGTAACTGGCGGTATGAGAAACAGCTTACAGGTTTTGTTAGAAGTTATTGTGCAGGAGACCCAAGGGTAATTAACACGGTGAAAAATAGTAGGGGGCTTGATGTCTTCACTGAAACTCACTAATAGCGTTCATTATCAGGAAGAGTTATTTACGTATTTACTAACAGAAGAAGGGTTTAAGGAATTTGGGATGTTTGTACAGCCAGATGCGTTTACGCTGGAGTACTTGACTTTAAGCTGGGAATGCGTTAGGAATTTTTACTACAAGATGAAAGCCTTGCCGAGTCTGCCCCAGCTTAGTGAAGAGCTATATTCGTTGAGCTATAGTAAAGACGTGATAAAAGAAGTAAACAAGAAGATGGTTGAGGTTCTATCGCTTGAGATAAAGAACGAGAGATTCATTAAGGACACACTCATAAAGTTTATAAGACGTGTAAAACTTAGGAATCTAGCAGAGGATATGTTACTACAGGCAGAGACAGGCGAGGTTGGTAGTCTTATGGAAATAGGTAATCAGGCTACAGAGGCGCTTACATTTGGAATACCAATAACGGATGAGTCTTTCTTTACTAATGCAAAGAAACGTTTCCTTGACTATGCAACAGGAGATTTGAATGAGTACATAAACGTTGGGCTAGGTGATAAAATACAAGTAGCCCGTGGTGAAATTGGTGTTGTGCTTGCTCCACCCAAACGTGGTAAATCCTTTTCTCTTATTAACATAGGCTACGGTGCTCTGACTTACGGTAGTAAGGTGCTTCATATAACGCTTGAGCTACGTAAGTCTGCTACTGAGATGAGATATGACCGTGCTATTACAGCACTGACAAAGCGTATGCTCCGTGATACTGATAGGCATGAACAAGCGTTGAAACTGATTAGCAGATTAAAGAAGTTACGTGGTGATTTGATAGTTGAAGAGTTTAGCTCTGGTAGGTGTAGCGTTGAAACGATTTATGGTATACTAAACTTATACAAGAACAGAGGTAGGGAGTTTGACTTACTTATCGTGGACTACGCTACGCTGGTAGAACCACGTAGAGGGTACAATGACCGTAGGCATGAGATATCTTTGGTGTACACAGATTTACGTGCTTTAGCAAAGGAATTTAATTTAGCTGTTTGGACTGCGGCTCAGACCCGTAGGAGTACATTAAGTGCAGAAATATTCACTATGGAGGAAATAGCTGAGGATATTGGGATTGCGGCTGTATCTGATTTGCTTGTTGCGTTGTGTCAGACTAAGGATGAGCATGAGTCTGTACCAGAAGCCGCACGGTTGTTTGTTACAGGCGCAAGGGAAACAGAAGACCAATGTATGTTTAATTGTAGGCTTGATCGGGATATCGCTCGGCTTTACATAGAGGAGTAGAATATGGTTTTTACTGATGGAGAACACTTGGTTTCAAACGTAGACGAGGAAGAACTTCATGATTTTGCTAAGGGTATGATCAAACTCTCAGATAAGCATTTCTTTCATAGCTTGCACTTTCCGCATTATGAGTTACCTAACAAGAAGGTCGCGGAATTGGCTGTTAAGAAAGGTGCAAAGAAAGTCTTACCTACAACGTTGCTATGTGAAGTGAGTAAATGTCTAGCTCTCTAAGTAAGATAATACTTAGTAAACTGAGCAATAAACCAATTCACCCAAGTCAGAGAGGTGAAGTGAAGTTGCTTTGCCCTAAGTGTAAGCACTTAGACCACAATGGAAACCCTACGCTTAATTTCAATGTTAATAAGGGGGTAGGCCGCTGTGTCTACTGTACGAAAACGTACAGTACAATATCTTTAGCTAAGGAAGTATCTGTTGAGTCCAAGAAGCTAAAGAAAGCGTTTAAGAACGTAGAAAAAGAAGCAACTGATGACCCCCCAAAAGAAATAAAAAAGGTTGATTGGGTACGTATTAGCTACTCACGCTTATTTTTAGCTAGGCGAGCTAGGAGTTACTTAATTAACAGAGGTATGTCTGCTAAACTCATAAAGGAATATAGTCTAGGTGTTTGCTACAATGGTAGGAACGCTGGTAGGGTATTCATTCCTGTATTCATGTACGGTAAGCTCGTGTACTATCAATCGAGGGCGATGATAGATAAAAAAGGTATAGTGAAATACCTTAACCCCGTTAAATCTGATGGTATGCTTGGTAAGTCTGATGTTGTTGCGTATTTAGATGAGTACGTAAAGGGTAAGACAATAATCATGACAGAAGGGTTGTTTTCAGCTATTGGTGCAAAGGAGGCTACAGGGCTTAGAACGATAGCAATACTTGGTAAGACGCTCAGTGACCACCAGAGGGCGTTAATAGCCCAAGCCAAGCCAAGGGCAGTCGTTGTCATGTTAGACCCCGACACGGACCGCTCAGTGCGTCAAAATGCAGTTAACGCATTAAGGTCATGGGGTATTCCTTCTACGTCAGTTGATTTACCTGATGGAAAAGACCCGTGGGATTGCTACGTCTCTGAATACAGTCTCTGTGGTTTATTAAGGGGTAGCCTACGTTATATACGCTTGTAAGGAGACAGCATGAGGAAGTATAGTACAGTCCACGAAGCTTACCCCCAACTACTCAGGGAGGTACTTGTATTTGGAAATGAACGAGAGTCCCGTGATTACAAGTACATAGAGGCTGAACACGTATCTTGGATTGTTATGGATATGACACGGCTTATCCCGTGGTATCGTTCTAGAAAGCTAAATATATTCCAGCTAATAGCTGAAACGCTTTGGGTTCTCTCTGGTGAAGATAAGATAGAGTTTTTGAAGTATTATATCCCTTCCGCTGGTAAATACAGCGATGACGGGGAAGTCTGGCGTGGGGCCTACGGGCCACGGATAAAACATGGACTACAATATGTTATAGACTTACTCTCAGTTGACCCAGAGTCACGTAGGGCTTACTTGCCTATATTTTGGAATATCGATACTGAAGAGTCATTATCTACTAAAGACTTGCCGTGCAACGTTGGTGTACAGATTACAATAAATGGTAGGGAAAGGCCCAAAGGGTATACGGAGCTTGTTATAACAAGATTTTGTAGGAGTAATGATTTAATCTTTGGGTATACAATAAACCACTTTGAATTTTCAGTGCTTGCTCAGGTTATCTTTAATACACTTAATAATAGAGGCATCTTTATTAAGAAGGCTGGCCGCTTTGTAAATCATGTGTCTTCACTTCATCTATACAATGACCAGATAAAGAAAGCTGAGAATATAGTAATAGAGGCTAAGTATAGTAGATTGCATACTAAGGAAGGGGTTAATCCATTAGCTAATACTGCTCCAGCTAATATGGATATGACATATAACCAGCTATCAAAACTGCCTGACATGTTGGAGATATTGTTGTGGTATCAGAAGATGTCATCTGAAGAGTTGATTGATGAGATGCCTAACGTTAGACAGCGTTTCACTCTTTATGATGCAACAAGTGAATTTATGGGACTTTGTTACAGGCTGTTAATGAATCATATCATGGTTAGAAAGGGCTTGGATTATGAACTTGCTGTCGATGAATATGATAATGAACTTAATACGTATGCGCTCGTACAATTAAAGCGTATGATTAGTAAAAGGAGTAGGAATGCTAAGTAATTCAACAATTATGCGGTTGTCTACAATAAAACGACTTGGAACGTTTCATACTAACATGAAGCAATCCGTGGCAGAGCATTCATATAATACTGCGATGATGTGTGTAAGGATTGGTGAAGCCCTGCACTCTGCTAAAATACCAGTTGATAGGCTCAGGTTGGTGTACAGGGCGCTATACCACGATATACCAGAAACTGAGTCTAATGATATTCCGTACCCGTTTAAGCAAGCGCTTAAGAGCCTGCTTGAACAAGCAGGGACTCACATGGAGTATGTTGAACAAACGGCTCTTGAGTCTGATGAGTCTAATAATATAGCCTTCTTCGAGATTGAAGCAATGTGGGGTTCAATCACTGGTGAGCGCGAGCTTACTGTTAAGTCTGATATAGTTGAGCGTATACTATCATTCGCTGATATGCTTGAATTGGTACACACAATAAGTATGGAAATACTCACAGGGAATGAGTCGGTAAATGGAGTTGGGGCACGGGCTTTGGAAATAGCGTTTAATCGGTTTAGTACGTTGTTTACAGAGTTAGAACGTAGCATTATAGCTAAAGTACCGGAAGTAGCTAACTTGTTAGAACTAATACAATCAAGGAGGGATGCTGCAAATGAATAAACAAGAAAATGTAAGAGTAGTTCCTCTGTTAACAGAGGGTAGGGTAGATACAGCGTCGTACAATATACAGTTTAAGGAAACATTGCCTGATATGGAACTGATTAAAGAGGAAACTGACCAGTTCCTTAACGCCTTTGAAACTATGCTGTTACTTCACCTTTCAAAAGCCCCTGGATATAAGGATAGTTGGTGTAAGCGAGGAATGAGGGGAATATTCCTTACGATAGCAAGGAAGTGGGATAGACTTGAAACTGCGTTTGCAGAGAATGAGCGCGGTGTGCCTGATTTCCCAGATGTATTTGAACTTCCTGGTGAGGGTATAGAAGAGGCTATATTTGATGCGGCTGTATATTTTACTAAATGGGCTGGTCGTCTGGCCGTTATCAATTCCCAGAGATACCAAGAACATTGCAGAAGAGTTAGGGCAGAATTCAATTCTGTGAATAACAAGAACGATTATTACAGACTCTTTATTGATAAAGAGGATGACTATAAGGAAGACGATTAAGCAGTAGAAGGGGACAACTTATGGCATATTGCGAGGACTGCGTTCTAGGCGCTACGTGTCTTACCAACCATATTAAAATGGAGGTTGGTAATGGTAGTCCACGTATTTTAATTATAGGGGAAGCTCCTGGTGAACATGAGGATAAGCTAGGAAGACCTTTCGTTGGTGAATCTGGTACGCTTCTGCGCGATGCTTTGGAGACTGCCTTTTCAACTGTTGGTATTACTGAAGATGTAAAGCCTTGGATTACTAATGCTGTTAAGTGTAGGCCACCTAAGAATAACACTCCGAGTAAGAAGTCATGCACAGCGTGTCACCCATATACTATTGAAGACATTAAGAAAGCTGACCCAGACCTTATCCTTGTCTGTGGTGCCGTTCCTTTGAGTTGTCTTATGGGTGTATCTGGTATACGTAAGCACCGTGGCCGTAGAATGCTGTTTGAATTAGACGGTAAGAAAATACCTGTATTCCCTATTTATCACCCTGCTTACATACTACGTTCTATAGACTCATTACCAGAGTGGGTGTCAGATATTGAACGTGCTCTTAGTAGTTACAACGTTGTAGCCCCAGATGAGTTACCATACATAGAGCAGACAGTTGATAAAGTAATTGAATTAGCTTACGAAGAGAAAGAAATAGTATATGATGTTGAAACGAATAAATTGCTTGACATGATGGACCCCGCAGGATTTATGACGATCATAGGCATTGGAGTACCGCACGAAGGCGTCCTACACGTTGCGTCTATACCGGCGTACTCAGATGAAGTCCTTGGGGGAAAGCTACTTCGTAAGCTACGTAAACTTTTTAACTCTAAGGATATTACCAAGATAGCTCATAATCAGAAGTTCGATAATGGTTGGTTACGGCTTAAGAAAGGCATTGATGTACATGGTAAGTTCTTTGATACTATGGTAGCGTTTTACATTGGAGTAAGTGAAGAGTCTAGCAGTTCTTTGAAAAGCCTATCGTATCTTTACACTGATTACGGTGGCTATGAAGAAACACTGCACGGTAACGAAGAGTATGAGTCTTTGCCTAAAGCGTTTACGCTCCAGCAATACCTAGAGTTATCAAATGAGTCTAAGGAAATAGAAAAGCACTATAACTTTATGGACTTGTACGTTACGTATGAATGTTACAAGGGGCTTAGGCCAGTCATTGACCACGATAAGGGGTTTAAGCGCGTATTCTACGATATACTTATGGAAGCGATAAAGTCCTTTAGCTACGTGGAGGAAGACGGCTGTAAGATAGATAAGCGTAGATATATTGAGATGACTGAGGAAGCATACAGGCGTCTTGTGAAATACCATTATGAGTTCTGGTATTTATGTCTTAAAGCTGGAGTTAAGGGTTATGATATATGGTACGAAAATGAAGATGATGTTGATGGTTACTTAGAAGGTATACCAAAGAAATCTGATAGTAAGATGCTCAATCTTGGTTCTTGGCACCATATCCTTGATATATTTTACAAGCAACTTAAATTCCCTGTTATTGAAAAGACAAAGAGCGGTAATCCATCCACAGCAAAGAAGGTTCTTGACAAGCTATTTGCAAGAGAGGATTTAGAGCATACAGAAATAGCCTTTGCCTTGGCGAAGTGGAGGGCAGTTGAGACAGTAAGGAAGATGTTCCTTGCGCCTATGGTCTATCACGTTGATAAAGATTGGTTTGTTCACCCAAAGTATTCACTGACTACAGAGGATAAAGCAGAATACGGTGCTGGTTCTGGTACAGTTACGGGTCGCCCGAGTAGTGCTAATCCGAACTTCCAACAGTTACCACGTAATATAGTAGAAGGGCTTACACCGCTTGAAAAACAAAGGTATGAAGCGTTAAACGGCTTAGAAGTACGTAAGCTGTACGTATCAAGGTTTAAGGATGGCTCAATCCTCCAAGCTGACTATAGTCAAATTGAATTGCGTCTTGCGGCTATACTTAGCAAAGATAAGAATATGATAGGGGTGTTCAACTCAGGGGAAGATATTCATAAGGCCACGGCGTCTAAGATGTTTAATGTACCAATAGAAGAGATAACAAAGGAACAGCGATGGCACGCAAAGGCAATTAACTTTGGTATTATATATGGTAAAGGGTTTCACTCACTAGCAGAAGAATTAAAGATAACAGAGGATGAGGCTAGGAAGTTCATCAAGATGTATTTCTACCAGTTCCCGGACTTGGGTAAGTGGATTAAGCGGGTACAGTCTCATGTAAAACGGACCGGCACTATCAGAACGTACTTTGGCAGACTGCGCCGTTTACCTGGAGCAAGGAGCACTGATAAAGGAATGGTTGCCGCTTCCATGCGTCAAGCTGTTAATACTAACCCGCAGGGGTCAGCGAGTGATATGTTGATTAGCTCCTCGTCTAAGGTTAGTAGATATCTACGTGAAAATGGATATAAAGCAAAGGTAATAGGAACAATACATGACGAGATTGTGTTGGATGTACCATCAGATGAAGTTGAAGCGTTGAAGCCACTTATCAAAAGGATAATGGAGGACTGGGATGAAGAAAACTTCCCAATCGATATCAAGGTAGACATCGCCGTAGGGCCATCTCTAGGAGAGTCTGGTAAGTGACCGTGTTATTAGTGTTACAATCACGTTATAGGTAAATACCACGGAGCGGTGGTATTACAGGAGGACAAATATGGTTACAAGAAAGAAAGCAAATGAAATAAGTAAGGAAGACAATTCCGTTGTAACCCCTTTTGAGGGGACGATACCCAAGATAAAGTTCAAGTTGAAAGACAAGGTTGTTACTTATGACCTTGAATCTGAGGTACAGATTGACAGGGATAGACTCACCGATTGTCTTATAGAGCAACCGTCAAAGTACGCCTTTGTAGCGGCGGCGGCTGAAGCGTATAAGGGGGCTTCTGAGGGTGCTCGGGTGCAGTTAAGCCTTGAAGCAAGTAAGTTGGATAAGACGCTTCGTGTTGAGGCTGAAGAACGCGGCACAAAGATAACTGAAAATAAGATAAAAGCTATGGTTGAATCTCATCATCGTTATCAGGAAAAGTTGAAGACCTGTCTTATGCTTGAGCAGGTACACAGACAGCTTAAAGTCTGTGTAGAAGCATTCCATCAGCGTATGTCTGCTATGATAACTATTGCAAACCTTATTCGCTCTGACCAAGAGATGTACGTGTTTCAAAACCAATCCGGTTTGGATATACCTAAAGATGTCGAATCTGGGTTTACACATGGCCGTAATAAAAAAGGAGGAGTAAAGAAATGAGTACGAAAGAGGAACTTATTGAACGGTATCGAAAGCAAAAGGAGAAGTTGGAAACAAGTGGTGGCGATGGCGATTTGTTCGCCACTAAGAAGGTTGGTCTTAACTTCTTCAGGATGGTTGCTAATCCTGGAGACGGTGGCTTTTACATGGAGGCACGTAAGCACCGTGACTTGGATAAACTCGGTGCTGTCTCACAGAAGGTTGCTTTCTGTGCGAAGAGTTTTGGTAACACTAAAGCACGGTGTCCTATCTGCGAGTTAGTCGCTGTCTTGGAGAAGTCAGAGGACCCGGTTGACAGGGCAACAGCAAAGAGTTGTAAGGCGAAGACTACGTACTTGTCCTACGTCGTGGAGCTTGAAAGCCTGAAGCAGAAGACAATGTCAGACGGCGGTAACGTTAAGGTTCTAGAATACGGTAAAACAATTCTTGAGCCGTTGCTTGGTTACTACTTGGACACCGAGGATTGGGGTGATTTTACAGACCTTGAGGAAGGCCGTAACATCACGATAGAGCGTACAGGTGAAAGACTTGACACCAAATACGAAGTGAGAATGCGTCCTGTTGCAACAAAGTTCTCAATTGACTTGTCTGGGCTTGCCCCCATTGAAGAAGTGGTTGCTCCGCACTCATACAACAAGCTTTGTGAGATTCTTGGCACAGAGCCAGATGATGAGGAAGAGGAAGAGCGTACTACTTCAAAGAAAAAGAGTAAGAAGGCTAAGAAAGAGGTAGAGCCCCCTGAAGATGATGAAAACGAAGAAATAGAAGAGCCGTCTGCTCCTAAACTGCCTTCAAAGAAGGCTATTTCAAAGCTCAAAATGAAGGCGCTTACAGCGCTCATTGACGAACATGAGCTTGATATAGACGTTGATGACTATGAGAGCACCGCAGAAATACGCGATGCTGTCATTGAGTTACTCTATGGGCCGGAAGAGGAAGAAGAGGAGCCGGTTAAGAGCAAGGCTAAGAAAGGCAAAGCAAAGAAAAAGGAAGAGCCTGAAGAAGAGGAAGAAGACAGCGACGGTGAAGAAGACAATAGTGAGAAGCCTAAAGGTGCTCCCAAGTGTTTCGGGGACTGTGAAACGTTTGACCCCAGAGACGACAAGTGCAAGACCTGTAAGTTTATGAAGGAATGCAAGAACATCTACCTCTCATAGGAGACATGAATGTCTAAGAGCATTAAATCTGGGTTTTCCCTACTGAAGGATAATGCGCTTTACGCAAGACCAGATGATTACGTCAGTACGGGAAATCTGTTGTTGAATTGGGCGATAGCCAACGGTTCAGGAAGAGGAGTACCCAGAGGAAAGTCCGTTGAGCTATACGGAGACCCGTCAACAGGTAAAAGCTTAATTGCTTACCAGATTATTGCTCAGACGCAGGCGTTAGGCGGAGAAGTCTTCCTGGATGATGTCGAATGCGCCCTTACCCCAAGCTGGGCTAGGAAACTCGGTGTAGATACTGACAATTTACACGTCAGAAACAGTCGTAGTATTGAAGACTGCGCCGAAGCCATAATCGCTGGAATAGCTGATGGCGTTGCTTGTGGTGATGAGCTCCGTACATTCGTCGTTGATTCCTTTGGGAATATCAGTTGTAGGCATGAAATTGATGTAGGTATGGGAAAGCGAGACATGGAACGGGCTTACCAAATTAGGAAGCTGTTCCGGTTTGTTACCCCAGAACTGGCAGAGGCGGGGTATATCCTTATCGCTCTTAATCATCAGACAGCTAATATCGGCAATATGTTCCAGCCGAAGACAACAACAGGTGGTTCAGGTGCTAAGTACAACGCTTCTGTAAGGATAGGTTTAAGCCACGCTGGTCGTATACCAAAGGAGAAGAATAAGCAGAAGATTGGTGTCAACTTGAAGTATTATATAGAGAAGAACAGGGTTGCACCGCCGTACCGCTTTGGAGAATTTTCCTTAATGTTCGATAAGGGTATTCCACAGTATAGCGGCATACTTGAAAAGTTGATGGACCTTGGTATACTGGAATATTCAAAGTCTAAGGCTTACGTTGAGTTCGCTGAAGATGAGGATGATGTAAAGTACCCTAGGAAAACATTCAATAGTGAGTTCAATAATATAGCTGTGGACAGGGGTTTTGATGATGCAGTTGAGTTCTTGGATACGTTATTAGCAACTGATGAAGAGAACACTACGGATAGCACTGAAGAAGAGGAAGAAGAGGGAGAAGAAGACTAAAGGGGTTTTAATGGCCTTAGTAAGTTTAGTAGATGGGAATAACGTATGCTATAGACATAACGCCGTGATGGCTTTGGAGCACAATGGTATCATTACCAGTGCAATCTACGGTGTTATGAATATGCTAAAGCAGTTTAGACTTTCTACAAGATATCATAAAGAAAAGATTATGTTCTTCTGGGATATGGGTCATGCTAAGGAGAGGATAGCACTATACCCGGATTATAAAAAGAAGGAAGAGAGTAAAGACCCAGATGAGATAGAGGCGTATAAAGCGCTTCTTTGGCAACTTAACTTCCTGCGTGATTTCGTACCGTTGTTGGGCTGTTACTCTATCTACGCAAATGGATATGAGTGTGATGACCTTCTTGCTGAATGGTGCGCCATGCTTAATGATGATGAAACGGGTATAATGATTATAAGTGGCGACCATGACTATGAGCAATTACTTTGTTCTAGGGTCTCAATGCTAAGCTCTAACACTGTACTAACTGATAAGAACGTTGAAGAAAAGCGCGGTGTTCGTATAGACCAGTTGTTGAGCTACTATGCGATGGTAGGAGATAGTTCAGATCATATCCCTGGTATAGGTGGTATAGGCCATAAACGTGCTCAGGGGTTGCTTGAGTGTATTCCTGAACTTGCTAATGGTGAACTCCCAGATGAGTTTGACTCGGTGCCTAATGATCTTAGGAAATATGCTGATAAGCTAAGAGACGAATGGGATATCTTTGAACGTAATCGTCAGTTAATGCAACTTCCAAGTGAACTTGTCAGGGTACGGCTCAAGGATGTAACGATAAAGAAGCCAGCACGGGATAAGAAGGCTGTTAAAAAGGCTTTCCAGGACTTTGGGTTTATAAGTCTGCTTACTGAGTTTGAGGAATACTGGGCTATAATCTCAGGTTGTGCTGATGTATATGAGGGAGGAAAGAACTGATATGTCTTGGTTAATTGCTACAGCAGATAGCCACGCCGGTAAGCCTAGAGTTAGGGAACAGGGCTTTGATATCTTTGACCAGATAGGTGCGCAAATAGTTAAGCATGAAGCCGTTGCTCTACTACATGGAGCAGACTGGTTTGAGTCACGGACTACAATACCAGTTCTTGTATTTAATAAACTGTTGGATAAACTAGACCAGTTCTTTAATGATTACGAGGTTGACATTTATACTGTGGTAGGGAATCACGATTGCTCCTTAGCTAAAGGGGATATTGGTGTTTCGTCATTGTTAGCTTATTCAAAGCTGTTTGACCGATTTCATGTGGCAAGCCCTGAACAACCTAGAGTGTATACTATAGATTCTGAGGATGGTAAGGTTGCGCTCTACATGTTTGGTTTTCATAATAATACAGAAGAGTTGTATGATAACATACGGAAGTTTGTTGGTCAGCATAAACCAAAGAAGTCTTACTTTAATGTAGCGATACTTCATCAGGCTACGCTTGCCAGTGAGACCCCTAGCTCTTTTGTTTTGGACAAGGGTGTAGACGCTGAGTTCCTCTCAAAACAGTTTGACTTCTCTATCATAGGGGATAATCACAAGCCGCAACTGTTATTGGATAATGTACTCATTCCTGGTTGCCCTTATCCTAACACTTTCGCTGATGATTCACCACGAGGTATATGGGGTATTGAATATGGTAATGGTAAGCTCGCTGATGTCAAGTTTATAGAACTTGATAACCCCAAGTTCATATCGCAGGAGTTTAAGAGTATTGATGACCTACGAAAACTTGTCCATTCTGGTAATAAGCGTGACTTCTATAGGATATTCACACCGGATAGCCAAGCGGCTAAGGCTCAAGCACTTTGTGCTAAGGCGCAGAACATAAAGATTGTACCCGTAGCGAGTAGGGCTAAGAAACGAGTAGCAACAGGGAAAACCCCAAAGCAGATGATAGATGCGTATGTAAAGTATAAGAACCCTGAAGGCTTAAAGAAGGCAGGGCTTATACTACTTGGTAAGGAACTGTTTGAGGGTATGGAATGAAAATACAAGTAGAAAACTTACTTACCTATAAAGAACTTGAGTTTGATTTCTTCGCTCATGACCTTTGCTCAGTTATAGGCTCTAACGGTTCAGGCAAGTCAAACTTCTTGGAGCTACTTGGTTTAATTCTATATGGTAAGCTGAGTAAGACCAAGCCCAAGGATGAGATAGTTCACTTTGGAGCTAAGAAGGGTATAGGTATTGCTACCTTTGAAGACTACAAAGGTGTTGAACTTAAGATAGTTAGGACGTTTACTCCAAAAGAGTCCGTGGCTGTTTACGTGGATGGTGAGGACCAAGACTTTGCTAGGATAGCAGACGCTCAGGAATTCATAAATGAACGGATAGGTGATTACGAACTCTATACGGCTACTGTACTTTACCCGCAGGAAGGCACGGAGTTTTTTATATCAGCGCCAGAGTCTAGCAAGAAGGGCTTGTTAGAAAAGATTCTTCAATATACTAAATATACTGAAGCTATGATAAGAGCTAAGGTCAAGCGTGATGAAATTCATCTTGATATAACATCAACGAATGATGATATTTCTACTGTGAATGGAGCACTTGATTTTGCTGAGATGGAGTTAGCTAATGAGGAAGAGGACAGTAGACGATACGAAGCCGAAGCCAAGGCCAGTCGTGAAGAAGCGCAAGCTGAGTTACTTGAACTGGAGAAGGAAGATATCAAGCCTTATGAGAAGGCTGTGGAAGTAGCTAAAGCACTCCGTGATAAGAGAAGGGAGTCGCTACCTGAACGGGTTGATATATCCGGCTTGGTTGATACGCTTGAAGAGATAAGTAATAAGATTGACTTGTATGAAGACCGTCTTGATGAATATACAACTGCTTTGAAGGACGCTGAATCTCAGTTAGGGTCTGAAGCGGTTTGTCCTACGTGCGGTACACCTTGGAAAGACGATGAGAAGCAGGAAGAACATAGAGAAAAGGTGCAAGCAAAGGTAGACAGCTATAAGAAGAAGATAAAGGGAACGAAAGAAGCGCTAAAGGTAGCAAAGAAAAAGCGTATAGATGTTAAGAAAGAGGTTGAGACTGAGACCGCCCGTGTAGAGAAGTTTGAAGATAAGTATAATAAAGCTAGGTCAGCGTTAGATAGGGCTGAAGCTCTTTATGATGCTAAGGTGGAAGACCTTAACAATGTCAAGAGCCATAACCTGTCCGTCGAGGCACGGATAAAACAGTGCAATGATATAATAGCAAGTAGCAAAGTAAACCCACACACGGACAGTGTACGTCGTCTCAAGGCGTCAATTATTAAGCACCGCAAGCGCTTAGTTATTAAGCAGGACGAACTCGATGAGCTAAATGATAAACTTGCTTATTATGATTTCTGGGTAATAGGGTTTGGTAACTCTGGTATAAAGTCCTTAATGCTTGATGAATACGCAAATACCATTAACGACAGAATAAGGAACTACCTTGAGCAAGTTACTGATGGTGATATAACGGCTACATTCAAGACACAGAAGCGGCTTAAGAGTGGCGACCTCCGGGAAAAGATAGATTTTACGATAAACGTAGATGGTATAGCCCAAACATATTCCTCGCTTAGTGGAGGGCAAAAGACAGTAGTGAATATGGCTGTAATGCTTGCTCTGCGTGATTTAGCTGAGGAAAACTATATGATAATCCCAATAATGATGCTGGATGAGACATTCAGTTCCCTCGATGATGATTACAGCACTGAGATACTTTCGTTACTCCGTGAGATAAGCACGAGAGCGCATGTTTATGTTGTATCCCATTCAGAGGTACTACGGGATTGGACTGAAGAGTCTGTAACGGTGAGTAAGAATAACCTTGCTAGCGTACTTCAGTAAAGGGGGGTATTAAGATGAGGGTTGATGGGTGGGTATTCCTTGAGATTTTACTGGTACTTTATGCTCTTATGATAGGGTTCTGGGCTGGGTGGTTCAGCCATAAAAACAAGGAGGAGTAAACGATGAGTGAATCAATGGCTAAGGCTCTTGTGGAAGATGCACCTGAGAAAACCCCAGAAGTGCGTACATGGCTAAATGCGTTGAGTGAGGAACTTGAAAGAGCGTGGAAGGTAAAAGATGACTTAGGAGATAGGATTTCGTGTGTATTGCGTAAGGCTTTACCAGCTAACTCAGAAGAGGAAGAAAAATCGAAATCAGAAGATTCAATTAGTCCACTTTCCGATGAAATACGCGAGAAAGTTAAGATGCTGGCAAAGATAACGGATAACTATGAGTATATGTTAAACCGCCTTGAATTGTAATTCTAAGAGGATAAGTTAATCAATAGGAGTGAAAAATGCGTG
>Ga0114934_10001076_pt1 | contig 17810 bp, 32 predicted proteins | sample 4SBtaG_2_FD_99695 | JGI IMG/M metagenome (GOLD analysis project Ga0114934, IMG submission 99695) | Deep subsurface microbial communities from Kolumbo volcano to uncover new lineages of life (NeLLi) - 4SBTROV10_white metaG | ecosystem: Environmental > Aquatic > Marine > Volcanic ...
AAAACAGTTCATTCAAAGAATGGGTAGAGTATTACGTAAGAAAGAAATCAATTCAAAAGTATATTACATAACTGTAAAAGATACTTATGAAGAAGTTAATTATAATAAAAAGAAAGATTTGATTAAAGAAATATCTAATAAGTTTATTGAGATTGATGTATAAATAAAAAGATTTATAAATAAAAGAATATTTATTATATTTACAGATGGTATTAAAAATAGAATCTAAAAATTTAGTGGAGTTTATCTCCAAGGCTACTTTGAATGGTAGATTTAGTTCAACAGTTTTGAACTTTAAAAGTGATGGTGTTCATATTCAATCTAAAGATGAAGATAACACTGTAATGCAATTAGCGTTTATGTCTTTTGATGCTTTTGAATCTTATGATGAAATAACAAATCCTGTTGGCGTTAAAAATACTGTAATGTTTATTAATGTATTGAAATCATTTACAGGATTAGTTAATTTACAAATTACTAACGATACAATTAATATTTATAATGAAAAAAAATCTGCTTCAATTAAAACAGGTAATGTTCAATATTTAAATGATAATAATTTAACACAAGTTCCTGAAGTTTTTAATAAATTTGATGCAGGAGTTAATTTATCTACAGATGTATTTAAAGATTCAGTGAGAAATATTTCAATTGTTAATTCAGAAGAAGTTATTATTGAATCAAAAGATAAAGTGTTATCTATTGAAGTTGGTGAAAATAATTTTGATAAAATTACTGAAAAAGTTAATTGTGATTATCATAATGTTATGAGTTATTTTAATTCAACTATATTTAAATCAGTTGTGGATATTTTACCTGATAAATCAAATGTATCTTTACCTAAAGATGGATTTCCTATTCAATTTAGTTATAAAACAGATATTATAAATGGAAGAGTTTTATTAGGACCAAATAAAGTCCCAACTAAACCTGAAGAAGTTAAAGAAGAAGTTAAAGTAACTTCTGATACAAAAATTGATGATTTAGTTGATGATAAATCAGATGAATTATTATAGATAAAAATGGAAAGTGATTATAATTCTACTACATTTATAGTGATTTCAGTAATTTCATTAATAACTTTTTTAGTTATGGTGACTTTCACTATATATGATAATAAACATAAAATTGAACAAATGAATATCATGTTTGAAGATAATACTTATTGTAGTGGTTTAGAAATATTATATGAAAAATGTTTAAAAAATACATTAAAATCAGATGATATGAAAGTAGATTATTGTATGAATAAAGTAACTTTTTATAAAGATAGGTGTGTTAATGAAAAACAATTTATGGGTTGAAAAATATAGGCCAAGAGAATTTAAGGATGTTATAGGAATTCCTGAAGAAATAGTAAATGCTGTAAATAATAATAATATGATGCATTTATTATTGACAGGAACTGCTGGAACAGGGAAGACAACAACTTCAAAAATAATTGTTAACTTGATTGCACCTAACGACACATTAATGCTTAATGCATCTAATGATAGAGGAATTGATATTATAAGAGAAAAAGTAAAAACTTTTGTAATGACAAATTCAAGTTCAGGTGGGAAAAAGATAGTATTTTTAGATGAAGCAGATTACTTAACAAAAGATGCTCAAGCTTCTTTACGTAATCTAATGGAAGAATATTCAGATACTTGTAAATTTATCTTGACAGGTAATTATGCTAATAAATTTATTGATGCATTAAAGTCAAGGTGTAGTTGGTTTAAATTTAAGTTACCTGAAAAAGAAAGTATTGTGGATAGGTTAACTGAAATTTCTGTTAATGAAAAAGTTAATATAACAAAAGAAGCTTTAATTGAAATTGTTAATAAACATTATCCTGACATTAGAAAATGTATTAATGTATTACAAGAATTATCATTTCTTAATAAACAAATTACAGAAGATATGATATTAATTGATACATCACAAGTTGAGGATTTATTTAAAAAGATAATTAATAAAGTAAAGTGGACTGAAATTAGAAAATGGATTTTAGAAAATAATTTTGATTATCCTGCAATGATTCCAAAGATGGTTCAGTGGGTTATTGATAATAAACCAAAAGGACAAATTCAAATACTTATGTTAATTATGGATTTAAATAGACATTTAAATATTGTAGCAAATCCTGAAGTAGAGTTTTCGTTAAGCATTTTAAGAATACAACAAGAGATAAAGAAAAATGCTTAACTCAATGAAAAGTTTACAAAAAGGATTGATTAGCAAAGTAGATAGAAAATTAATTATTCCTTTAATTATTTGGAACTCTAATAATGAAAATAATCAAACTATTTGTAAAATATTAAATAGATATATATTTTATATTGATAATGAATTAGCTGTTCAATTATTATATAGAGGAATAAAACCAACAGCATTTATTCCATATCCAAAGATTGAAAAAACTGAAAATAAAAAGATTGAATTAATTAATAAATATTTAATAAAAGAATTTAAATATAGCAAATCGGATTTATCTCAATTACAAAAAATACTTATTAATAAATTAAATGATAAAGAATTTTGTGAAGAGTTTGCTCAAAGATATGGTTTAGAGAATAAAGAAAGGAAGTTATTAGGTCTTCAATTGATTAAATTTGATAAAAGTTTAATGAAACCAAAAGCAGGAATAGACTTATTTAGTATATAAAACACCAAAAGATTTATAAATAAAAGAATATTTATAATAATATAACATGAAAAAAATAAATGTTAAAATAAAAAAAGAAAAAGCAGGAGTAGAATTATGAAAATGGATATACAATATTTAAAAGATAATTTAATTAAATTAATTAACATTAAAGCGTATTTAAATCAAGAAAAAAGTTTAAAATATTTTCAAAGCTTTTTAATAAAAATAGAAAAAGGAATTAGTTTATCTGCAAGAGAGGTTGAGATTATTATGAAATCTAAAGAAGAATATATTGATTCTGGAAGATATGAAAATTTAAAAGAAAAAATTGAATATAAAAAAACTCAATTAACAATTAAAGATTATATTGAACTTCATGGTTCAGCTACAATTTGGAAAAAAGGTTCAGTTGAAAAAAGTTTAGAGATTGAATTATTAAATCCTAAAAATCTTAATAATAAATATACATTTAATAATAGGGCTTTTAATAAAATATTACATCTAAAACCAAACTGGAATGATGTTATTCAATTCATAAAAAATGATTTTAATAGTAATAGAGAATTCTATTTAAGAAAAAGGCATTTTAAAAATCAACAATAATATATTTAAATAATTAAATATATTATATTATTATGGTTAAAATAAATCTACAAAATAAAAAGGAATTAAAGCAAGCAATTTCAAGGCTTGAAAGTTTAAAATTAAAATCTTCAGGAACAAATTTAAAGTTAGTTAATTCTAAAATTAAAACATATAAACTATTTCTAAAAGATTTATAAATAAAAACATTTATAAATAAAAGAATATTTATTATTTTACAGATGAAAAAAATAAATTCAGGAGAAAATAATGAAATTACAGAATTAGAAAAAGCTAATTTAAAAAAAAAATTAGAAGCTAAATTTGAAGAAGCTTTATTTGAGATAATGCCTTTTAAAAAGGATGATGATAATTTTACAAAGACACCACATAGATTATCTAAGATGTGGATTTATGAAGTATTTAATGGATGCTTTGATAAAAAACCAAGATGCACATCATTTCATAACAAAAAGGATATTGACCAAATTGTTGTTTTAGGGCCTATGAAAATGAAATCAATGTGTGCTCATCACTTTATGCCTTTTTTCGGGGACGTATATTTTGCTTATAAAATAAACGATAAGTTAATTGGAGCAAGTAAACCAGAAAGAATGTTAGATTGGGTTTCAAGAAGACCTCAGACACAAGAATTTTTACTTTCAACGTTTGTTAATGAAATGAAAAATGTTTTAGAGACTGAAGATGTTATGGCTGTTGCTTTAAATGTTCAACATACTTGTATGACTCATAGAGGAGTAGGAGCTCATGAAACTTCAATGATGAATTCAGAAGGTTCAGGTGTATTTAGAAATGCCCACGATAATGCTTCAAGAACTGTATTTGAAATGATTAAAATGAGAAAATGAAAGTAATAGCAATAGATTTTGATAATACTATAAAATTTAATTCAGGAGCAAGTAAAGAAGCAAGAATTCAAATAAATAAATTAATAGATAATCCTAATAATTTTATAGTAATTTATACGTCAAGAAGAAAAGATCAAAGAGAATATATAGAAAATTATTTACAAGAAAAAGATATATCTTATCATGCTTTAGTTATGGAAAAGTTAAGAGCAGATATTTATATTGATGATAAAAATAAAGGAGGATTAAAATGGTAAAGATAGAAACAGAAAATAAAGATAAGCCTAAAAATAAATCAGTTTTATTATTTAGTGGTGGGATGGATTCCTTGATTATGAATCATTTATTAAATCCAGATATTTTATTAGTGATTCCACACGGCAATTCATATCAAAAAGAAGAATTGGATTCAATACAAAAATTAATTGATAAAAAACATATAAGTTTAGATAAAGTTATTTTTGATGATAGATTAAGATTAGATGACTTTGAAAGAGATGATGCAATTATTCCAAACAGAAATTTATATTTTATTACCTTAGCTACACATTATGGTGAGACAATATATTTAGGTTCAGTGTATGGTGATAGGAGTTTAGATAAATCTAAAGAATTTTTTAAAAAATGTGAAGACATGTTTAATTATTTGTATCAAGAACAACATTGGTGTGAAAGTAGAAAGTTTTCAATTTCAGCTCCATATAAAGATAAAACAAAATCACAATTAGTTAAAGAATATTTAAATAGTGATGGAAGTATTCAAGCTTTAAAAGATTCGTATAGTTGTTATGAAGGTTCATTAAAACCTTGTGGTAAATGTAAACCTTGTTTTAGAAAATGGGTTTCATTTCAAAATAATTATATTTTAAGTGATGACTATTTTCAAAATAATCCATCTGAAGCAGAGTGGATTCCACAAATTTTAGAAAAGATAAATTCTCCTGAAGGTTATAGAGGAAAAGAAGATTTAGAAATTAAATATGCTTTAGATAAAAATAAATGGCAAGAGAGGTTTGGTAAATGAAGATACATTATGTTCCAGCAGGATGTGAAACTTATTTAGGTGAAGATAAATTAAATCCTAAAGAATTAAATCCTGAATTTTTATTAACAAATGCTGCATCAGTTAAATCAGAAAAAAGTTTAAAGGAAGCAATCAAATTAAAAAAGTTATCAAATGAACAAGGAAAATTATTATTAGTTGATTCAGGTGGATTTCAATTAGCTACAGGAACTTCTAATTACTATAACGCAAAAGAAATTATTAAAATTCAAAACCAAATTGGAAATATTGGATTTATTTTAGATGTTCCTCCTTTCAAAAAAACAAACGGAACAGGTGCTCAAGGTTTAGTATTAGATTTAAGTGATTCTTATTTTAAAGAATGTTTAGAAAAGACAAGAGAAAATATTATTAAAGCAAAAGATATCCAAAAAGATATTGAATATTATTTTATTAATCAAGGTGCAACCTTTCAACAACTACAGTTATGGTATGATGAATTAATTAAGGAAGACAAGTTTGAAGGAATTTCAACAAAAGCAACAACATCAGAACAATTATTATTAGGGTTAATGCATGTAGAAAATACTCCTTTTACTAAACATCATATTTTAGGAATCGGAAGTTTATTTGGTTCTGTGATTATAAATTATTTTTATAGTAAGTCAACTAAAAAAATGGATAGAGTTACTTATGATAGCACTTCCTCTTTAATTAATAGCTCAGGTAAAAGATTAATAATTCCTTTTCAAACTAAAACAATATCGTTAAGTAAATATAATAAATTTTGTAATATTAACGGTTACTCATTCGATGATTTAAAAGTTAATTATTTTAACTTTTTCAAATTAAACACAAATTCTTTATTTGAACAAAATAAAATTATAAATAGTTTATCTTTTAATGAAGAAGAATTTAAAGATTTTTTTAGTAATGAAAAATATAAACAATTTTATCAAGCGATAGATTTCTTTTTTGATAATAATAAAAATATAGAAAAAACAATATATAAGTTTTCAGATATATTTAAAACAAAAATTAAACAAAGCAACGAATCAATTTCTTTGATGGGGTTTTAAAAATGGTTAACTGTAAATTATGTGGAAGGCCTTTAAAAAGTAAAAGGTCAATCAAATTAAAATATGGACCAACTTGTATAAAGAAAACAGATTTAATTATTAAGAGAGGAAAAATTATTGGAGTGAGTTTAATTAAAGAATGGAATTAACAAGAAAGTTAATTAGAACTGAAAATGATTTTAATCAAATGATTGAAGAAACAAAAGACTCAATTAAGATTGCATTTGATACTGAAAATGGAAGTGAGTTAGCGTTAAATCCTAAATACGCTAAACCTGTTGGGTTTTCAATTTCAGTTGATGGTAAGAGAGGATACTATATTCCAATCAATCATTTAGATATTAAAACAAATTTTCATTTAAGGTTTAAAGAATTATTAGTTAATAAAAAGCTTATTATATTTTGGAATGCTATCTATGATGCAGGAATAACTTCAGCACATTATAATGAAGACTTGTATAAATATAAGTGGTTTGATTGTATGATTGCGCAACATTTAATTGACGCATTTCAAAGTAAAGGATTAAAATATAATACAAAAAGGTATTTTAGAATTCATCAACAAGAATTTAAATGGAAAGATATGTTAGATACAAATGCTGCTGATGTTTATCAATATGCATGTGATGATGCAATTTATACATTCAAACATTATTTAAGATTAAAGGAAGAAATTAAAAAACAACATATGGAAAACTTAATTTTAAATATTGAAGGAGAATTTTTAAAAGTATTAACTCACATGAAATTACAAGGAATTAAATTTAATGTTGATGAATGTAAACAATTAGAGCAAAGATTAATTAAAGATAAAATTAATATTGTAAATGAAATATTAAACGTAACTCCTGAGATAACTTATATACAAGATTTACTTGGAGGCAAGAAACCAAATATTAATTTAGATAGTAATAAAGATTTAGTTAAATTACTTTATGATAAACTTAATTTACCTGTAAAGAAACAGACGGCTTCAGGTGCACCTGCTGCAGATTCAGAAGCATTTGAATTAATGAAAGATAATTTTAATGAATGGCTTCATCCAATCTGTCCTTTATTAATTAAATATAAAGAAGTTCAAAAATTACTTTCAGCATATACTAAATCATTATATGAAAAAGTAGTTGATGGAAGAATTTATGGAGACCTTTTAGATCACGGAACAGAAAGTGGACGTTTAAGTGCAAGAGAACCTAACTTACAACAGCTTCCCAAGAACGATACTTACAAAATAAGACATTTATTTAAAGCTTCAGAAGGATATAAAATGTATGTATCTGATTTTAGTCAAGAAGAGCTTAGGCTTGCAGGCCATATAACAAAATGTAAAGCGTTTTTAAAAGCTTTTAATAATGAAGAGGACTTACATCTAAGGGTTGCTTCTGAAAGTTATAATTTAAATATTCCTGAAGAATGTTTAATTGGAACTCATCCACAATATAATTCATATAAAGATAAATATTATAAAGAAAGATTTTACGCGAAGTCAATTAATTTTGGATTACTTTACGGAAGAACTGCACACGGTTTAGCACCTCAGCTTAATTGTTCAGTTGAAGAAGCTCAAGCAATTGTAAATAATTATTTTTATAGCAATCCTGAAATTAAGCAAGCAATGGAAAATTCAAAAAGAGAAGTTCAGGTTAAAGGTTATGTTGAAAACATTTATGGACGTAAAAGAAGATTTAATAAAGCAGAAAAAAATGGTAGAAGATTTTATCCTAAGGAATGTTTCAGACAAGCATTCAATCATAAGATTCAAGGTGGATGTGCTGATATGTTAAGAATCATAATGGTGGAAATATATAAATATGTAAGAGAGCAACCAAAAGACGAAATAAGAATTATTACAACTGTTCATGATGAAATAATGTTTGAAATCAAAGATAATATTAATTTACAAAAACATAGAGAAATGATTGATAAAATTATGACTGAAACAATCAAGTTAGATATCAAATTATCTACTGATGGAAAGTTAGGAAATAATTATGGAGAATGTAAGTGAACCAAAAGGTTTATAAATAAAAGAATATTTATAATAATATGGAAGGTGTTTATGGAAATGTCCCAACATATAAAAGTAAAAGAGGAAAGAAACCATCTCTTGGAAAAACTTTTAAACAGAATATTGAAGCGTTAAAAACTAACGGAGTTAAGAAAACAAAAACAGGAGTTAAAATAATTAAAGATGTTAGTGACAAAAGAAATTGAAATTGATATGGGACATAGAGTTCCTAATCATAAAAGCAAATGTAGAAATTTACACGGCCATAGGTATAAAATTGAATTAGGTTGTGATGATAAAGTAATTAATAAAACAGGAGATTCATCTGAAGGAATGGTTATTGATTTTTCTGATATGAAAGAAGTGTTAATGGATATAATTGATAAACAATTTGACCACGGATTTGTTATGTATGAAAAAGATTTATTTGCAAATAAATTTAATGGATTAAAAGTTTGCGAAAATCAAAACATTACATTTGTTCCTTTTATTCCAACAGCTGAAAATCTTTGTAAGTATTGGTATGATTTAATGAAACCAGAACTTGAAAAAAGAAATGTTAAAATTAATCATGTAAAGGTTTGGGAGACACCTTCAAGCACTGCCTTATATAAAGAATGAAATATTATATGAAATGGGATGAAGTTGAATCTTTGATTGATAAAATTGTTGAAGAAAATGATTTATCAAATATTGATTATATTTATGGATTACCAAGAGGCGGAATGATTCCTGCTGTTATGTTATCACATAAAACAGGTATTAGTCTATTAGATAATATATCGCCTATTGAATTATTATATACACCTAGGAAATTATTAATAATTGATGATATCTATGATACAGGTAAAACGTTAAAACCTTATTTACAAGTAGGTTACAAAGTAGCTGTGTTAGTAAATAATAAATCACATAAAGAATTATATAGTGCAAAGCAAGTAGATAAGTGGATTGTGTTTCCTTGGGAAACAGAATCAAGTTCAAAAGTAGATTATAAAGAAAATGAAAAAGAAAATTAATATTAATGAAGCGTTTTACACCTTACAAGGTGAAGGAAAGTATTTAGGGACTCCAAGTATGTTTATAAGAACTAACGGATGTAACATGAGATGTCAATGGAAAAATTTAGATGGTTCATTTACTAAATGTGATACTCCGTATACAAGCTGGGAACAAGAACAAATAAAGCCTTTAACAATTGAAGAAGTTATTAATATTGTTGATGACAAGAAAAAAAAGTATTTAGGTTTAGAACATATTGTGATTACAGGAGGTGAACCTTTTCTACAGCCACATCTTCCTGAATTGATTGAAGGATTAAAAAATAAAGGTTATAAAATAACAGTTGAAACAAATGGAACTTTATATAAACCAACTAAAGCAGATTTGATTTCATTAAGTCCTAAATTAAATAGTTCAACACCAAGAGGAGTGAAAGAAACTCCTATCCATCAAAAAGCTCAGTTAAGATATAGAGATTCAATTAAACAATTTTTATCTGATGATAATGATTTAGCGTTCAAGTTTGTTTATAATAATAATATTTCTGAAATTAATAAGTTTGTAAATCATTTTGGAATTGATAGAAGAACTGTTTACTTAATGCCTCAAGGTATTACTAAAAAACAGTTACAATTAAAGCAACAAGAATTATTTAGTTTATGTATGAGAGAAGGATATAATTATACACCAAGAATGCATGTAGATGTATTTGGAGATAAAAGAGGAGTTTAGATAAATGAAAAAAGATATAACTAAAAGATTAAGTAAATCAAAGTTACTTGTATTTAAGCAATGTCCTAAGTTATATTATTTTAGGGAAAATTTCCCTACAGAGTTTAAACCATCTCCACAGATGGAAAGAGGAACAAAGTTACATGATTTATTTGAAGAGTTTGAATTAAGTAGGATTAATAATAAAACAAAGTTTAATGAATGGAAACATTTGAAAAGGTTTTCAGATGAATATGTTCCACAAATTAAATTATTTATTAATAAATTTTTAAAAGAATATAATAACATTGTTCCTGAATCTGTTGAAGGTAAAATATATTCAAAGTCTCAAGATATGGTTATCAAATGGGATAGGATTGATTTTGATGGAAAGAATAGAATTGTATGGGATTACAAGACAGGAAATCTTTATACAGGAAAACAGTTTACAGATAAATTTAAATTTGAGTTAATGATTTACGCTTTTATTTATATGCTTGAAACAAAAAAGAAAGTTGATTATGTAGGTATTTATTTTATTGACCACGGAAGTCATCAATTAATTAAGGTGGATAATGAAAGTATTCAAAGTATTATTAAACAGATATTCGAATTAAAGCTTGAAATGAAAGATTATCAACAGAATGGTATCTGGCCTGAAAGATATGGATTTAAATGTAGATGGTGTGACTATAAAAAGAAATGTGATAGCTATAAGAGGTTTAATAAAAAATGAGTTTAGAAAATTTAATAATCTTTAAATTACAAATAATTTTAATTCATTTTGTGTCTATGAATAATATTCATTTTATTATATTATTAAAAAGTCTTTTCATATTCACATCTATTATAGCTTTAATATTTTTTATTTATAATGAAATTAATATAATTAAAAGAAAAAATGATATTTTTTTTAATATTTATGAAATTAATATAAATGAAAATTATAATGCAATGGAATTTATGATGTATAATATTCATAATTTTATAATATTAATTTCTATTATATTATTTGAATTTTGGATAATTTTTTTAATTTATTTAATCATATTAGCGTTTTCATTTTTATTATTACCTATTGAAATGTTATTAAGATTTTTAGGAATATATTCATTAATAATTCCTTTACTATTAATATTAAAATATTATTTATTTAAAGTTAGTTTGAGGTATAAAAAATGAGCTTTAGTTCAATTATAAGCTTATTAATTATTATATATATAGGAAGGTTAATATATTTAGAAATTAATAACTTTTTTCATAACTATAAAATAACTTTTGAAAAGAAACCTGAGATTAAGTTAACAGGTAGAAAAGATTTTGTTAAGATTAAACTTAAAAGAAAATTAAAAATCACAAGAAGAGGTTGAATAAAAATGTATTTTGAAGTTGCTAATCCAAAAAGAGTTTTAATACAATCTAAAGAACAATATATAGATTTTGTTAAAAGATATAATGGTGTGACTAATTTATATAGAACTGTATATAATTTTAAATATCTTAAAACAAAATATTCACCTGATTATAATTCAGCAATAGTTAATCAAATGTTTTTTGATTGTGATAGTGAAAGAAGTTTAGATGTCATTAAGAAATTTCATAACTACTTACTTGAAAGACATATTAAACATTACATGAAACAAAGTAGTTATATGAAATTTCATATATATGTTGTTTGTAAAAAAGTTGATTTAACTTACAAAAAGAATGCATTGCTTAATGCTATGATTCATTTAGCAAAAGATTGTGGATTAAGTTATGGAGATTCAAGAACTTCAGACTTAGATAAAGCTACCTTTGGAGACCTTGCGAGAATTTGTCCTATTGCAGGAACATTCAAACCAAATAGAAAAACATATTGTTCATATATATCTGAAGCTGATTTATATAATGATAACTTACTTAAGGAAAGAGCAGACAAAGGAAACGGTAAATTAATTTATTATGGTAAGATAGGATTTGATTTAAAGAAGTTTGATTTGATTGATAAAAATAATATTCAAGCAAGCGGTGAAATAATTGAGAAAGATGATTTTAATGTAAAGTTTGATAATAAATTTATTGATTGCTTACCACCTTTAATTAAGAAGATTTTAACTAATCATAACAAATATTGCGATAATTATAAAAACCGTTGGATATGCGCTTTATATATGAGGGATATTGGATATCCTGAATCACTTACAGAAGAAATATTAAGAACTTACTTCAGTAAGCAATTAAACTGGACTTCAATGAATGGGACAGGAACTCAGTGGGACAGGTTTGTTAAATGTAAAGCATTATGGTATTGCTATCATGGAGAGTTTATTGCTTTCCCAAATATTGATACTTTGTTAAGCGAAGGCTTAGAAATAACAAAAGAAGATGAAATATTGATAAATAAATTATATGGATAAACAATAGATTTATAAATAAAAGAATATTTATAATAATATAAGATGGAAATATTAAAAATAGAATATTGGAAAAAGGTTATTAAATATAAAAGATATACTTTTTTAGAAGTAATGAGTGCATTATTATTTGCTGTAGGTTTAAGTATGATTTCGACATTATATTCTTTAGAACCTAATTTAGTATTATATAAAGCATTATTTTTGTTGATAGTTTCTTTTATATTATATATATATATTAAAATAAAAAATGAAAGAAATAAATAATATATTAAATGAATTAAATAAAGGAAACGTTTTTCTTACAGGAGCAGGTGGAACAGGTAAATCATATACAACAAAAAAGATTATTCAAAGATATAAATTATTAAATAGAGAAGTAGTTATATTAGGGTCAACAGGAATTGCTGCATCAAGCATTGGAGGTCAAACAATACATTCATTTTTTAAAATTGGAATGAGTTCTAATATTGACGAATATAATAAATTTTTATATTCAACAAAGCCTAAAATTAGATTTGCAATACAATCAAAGCTTGATAAGATTATTCCTGAGATTGATTTATTAATCATTGATGAGATTTCAATGGTGTCAAAAGATTTAATGGATTTGATTGAATATCAATTAGATTATTATCAATTCAAAGGAAAGATTTTAGTGGTGGGTGACTTTTTCCAGTTGCCTCCTGTATCAAGAGATAAAGACGAAGAATACGCATTTGAATCAGAAGCTTGGATTAACAGACTAAAGTTCAAAACAATTGAATTAAAAACCTTATATAGGACTAAAGATAAAGAATTTATTAATATATTAAATAACATCAGACTTGGGAAAGTAAGTGATAATGATATTGATTACTTAGAAATGTTAAGAAATAATAAAGATAAAGTTAAATATAACTTTCCAACAATCCTTACAGGAACTAACAAGGAAGCTAAAGGATATAATGATAAAAAGTTAAAAGACATTAAAGCACCTTTACATATATATGACTGGGAATTATATTTAAATATTCCAAGCAAGAGTGAAGACGAAATAAATATCTGGAAAAAGTATAATAATAAAAAAGTGTTTAACTTTTGTAAAGGATTACTTACTGAAGAAAAGCTAAATGTTAAAGTAGGAAGTTCAGTTATATTTATATCAAACGGAGATAGATTTTATAATGGTGAGAAAGGTGTAATAATTGAAATCAAGGAATCATTAAAATATAAAGACGAAACTGATTTAAATTATAGTAAGGATGATAAAGGATATGTTAAAGTATTATTCACAATTGAAAAACAAAATGGAGAGCTTGTTGAGATTGAAAAACATAAATGGGATTTAATTGAATACGAAACAAATGGAACTGATATAGATAGAAAAGTTATTGCTTCAGTATATCAATACCCAATCAAGTTAGCTTACGGAATGACTATTCATAAGTCACAAGGCTTAAGTATTGATAATTTAATCTGCGACATAAATAAGATATTCACATATTCACAATTTTATGTATGTATGAGTAGAGTAATCAATCCAAAAAATTTATATTTACATTATTCAAAAAATAATTTCAGAAGTTATATCAAAAAGATATGTAATGTTAATGATAAGGTAGTTAAGTTTTATGGAGAAATTGAAAATGCATAAGCAAGGTATCATTAGTGAACAATACTTTGAAGAGTTTTGTAAATCAAATGATTTAGATTACAAGAAAGTTCATAGGCCATTTGATTTTATTGTAAACAATAATTATGTTGAAGTTAAAAGCACTCAGCTTGTAGTTAAGCAATCTCATAATAGATATGGCCAAGGAAGATTTGAATGCTGGAATAAATCACAACATAAACTATTACTTAAAAAGAATGTGTGGATTTGTTTAATCATTACATTTAAAGATGAATGTATGATTTATGGATTCATTAAATCAAAATATTTAATAAACGGTGAAAGAAGATTCTCAATCAATAAGCTAAGAAAGAACTTAATTTCAGTAAAAAGGTTCCTTTATATCATAAAAAAACCAAAGGTTTATAAATAAAAGAATATTTATAATATTATGGAATTAAGATTCCTAATATAATGAAAAATGAAAACTGTAATATTAAATAGAATTACAAGAGAAAGAAAAATTGTTGATACAAAATGGAGAGCTCAAGCTTATTGTAAAATGTTTCCTGAATGGATGATTTGGTTTAAAGAAACAAAAAGAGAAATGTTACTTAATGACTTAGAGCATAAAAAATTTATTAATAAGGTGAATAAAAAATGATTTCAAAAATAATCATGTTATTTCATAAAATAACATTTGCACCAAAGAAAGAGACAATTGCTGTTAGTAATTTATTTTCTAATAAAGTAATGAAAGAAGTAAGAAGTAACTTTTCTTATTCAACAAATTATTATATAGAGGTTAAATAAAATGATTATCCCAAAACAAATTATTAGAAGGCGAGATGAATTTCTTGAGTTATTACATTTAGCAATTATATTTGATGAAGATGATAAGAGAATTAATTATTTACAAACACAATTAAATATAATTGAAGAGCAAATTAAAAATAGAGAGGAGGTTAATAAAGATGGAAATAATATATGAATGTGCAGATTGTGGTCACTTGTGGAAAGATTCATTCGAACCTGATACAAATGCTGATGGTGAATTTATCTGTGATAGATGCGAAGGAGAATAAAAAATGAAATTTAGATTTATTGATAAAGATACCTTTGAAGTATTAAAGGAAGAAGATTGTTCATTAATTGCTGCACAAAGAACTGCATACATTAATGATTGTTATATGGAGGAAGTTAAATGATTGAGAAAGAAAAAGATTTGGAAATTGAATCATTAAAATTAGAAATAACATTTCTTAAATCAAAAATTGATTACTTAGAGGATTTATTAATTGATGAAGGCATTGATTATTTAGATGATGATTTTTCATAGGAAAATATATATATTTAAACTTATTATATTAATAATATATATAATTAGTTAAAAATCATATATTTTCCTATGAAAAATCCAAAGGTTTATAAATAAACAAAAATATAATATAATATGGCACAAATAAATGTTACAGGAAAAGAAGAAGCAATTGATTATATTAGTAAAGGATATAATCAATTAGGAATGAATAGGTCAAAGAGAATAGTTGAAGTAGCTATTAAGGATATTAGGTTATTAACTAATTCAAATGGAATTGATGAAACAATTAAATTAGATGAGTATTTTGATATTGATGCTATTTCAAAATCAATGAATAATGAATTTTTATATGAAGTTAATTTTTTTGAACCTACTTTAAAAAAAATTAAAACTAAAATTAAAAATAATAAAATTAACAGAGAAATACATTTTCAATATTTTTATGAATATCTAATTAAGAAAGGAGAGATATTTAATAAAATTAAACATAAGTTAAAAAATAAGAAAGCTTTAGAATTAGAATGGATTCAAATTCAAGAATTAATAGCATATCTAAAATTAAATGATATTCAAAAAATTTTAAAATGGTATAATGAAAATAAAGGAACATCTTTAATATATGAATCATTATTAAATTTAGGATTGGATATAGATAAAATTAATTTAGTTTTAGATTATATTGATAAATTAAAAGGTGATAGGAGAAATATTAAAAATGATTGAGAAAGAAATAATTAATGAATGGCTTAATACATATCTACATTTAATATTAAAATACAATATTCATATATTAGGCGAAGTTAAATATATTAACTATAATATTCATTTAGATAAGAATGGATTTTGGATGTTGATTGATGATAATAAAATAACTTTAGAATTAATGAACGAAACAACTATTAAATTAATTTGTCAAATGCTGCCTTATTATCAAAAGGAAATGGATAGAGTATTATGTAGGAAGGAGTTATGAGAATGAAAACGTTAAATAAATTAAAACAAACAAGTTCAGATAACGAAAAGCTTGTTATATTAGAGCAAGGATTGAATGATGTAAATGAATATTTAATAAGGAAAGCATTGAATGATGAAGTATTTGGATTATCAACTAAAACTTTAATGAAAGTATTTAACATTAAATCATTGAAAGGATATGAAGATGTTGGTGATTGGATTGATAAAAAGTATAAAGGAAATTATATAAATTCAAAAGTAGATGTTAATGGATTAGATAAATTATTTAATAGATGTAAACATTTATCTGGGAATAATTTAATTTATTATTTACAGTCTATTAATTTAGTATTTGATAAGAATAATTTAATTTGGATATATAGAGCTTTGCTAAAAGATTTAAAAATTAGTATGGGTGTGACTCAAGTGAATAAAGTATTTAAGAAATTAAATAAACCTTTGATTGAAACTTTTCAAGTTCAGTTATGTAAATCATTAAAGATATCTGAATTAGATAAATTAAATAGCTATCCCTATTATTGTGAAACTAAGTATGATGGAACAAGAATAATTGCTTTTATTAAACCTTTAGAAAAAAATAGAATTAAAGATTTAGATTTGTTTACATTTAATGAATTAAGTGTTGATGAAATTGAAATCATGTTAAAGTCAAGGCAAGGTAAAGATTGCACTAAACAGTTTCCTGAGGTAGTTAGTGGATTGAAAAAGTTTGCAAAAGAAAATAAATTAAATAATACGATACTTGATGGAGAAATAATTTCAAAGGATTTTAATTCATTACAAAAAAGGTTAGGGAGAAAACAAAATAATATTGATTTAGACGAATCATTAAAGTATGTAGTGTTTGATATAATTAATTATGAAGGAAAGAATTTAAAAGATAAATCATTTTCAGATAGGAAAGAGTTCTATAGAAAATTTAATTTTATTAAAGAAGTTGATTATTCAAATGGAAAGCTTTGCTTTAATAAATCTGAGATAGAACTTTTCTATAAATTAAATTGTGATAACGATGAAGAAGGTATTGTTGTAAAAGATTTGCAAGGAACTTATGCTACTGAAAAAAAAGATGAAAGAAAAGGTATGTGGAAACTTAAACCTGTTGAGACAATGGATTTAAAAATTGTTGATATTGAATATGGAACTGGAAGGCATTCAAATACAATAGGAAGTTTAAGATTATCAAATAATGATGGAACTATTATATGTGACTGTGGGTCTGGATTAAGCGATTCAGAAAGATTTAAATTATTCAGCTTACATATAAATAATTTGTTATTAAATAGAATTGTAGAGATTAAGTATTGGGAAATTAATAAACCAAATGAAAAAGGAATCAGTAGTTTAAGGTTTCCAATCTATGTTTGTCTAAGAGAGGATAAGAATGAAAGCGATTAAAAGACCTTTATGTTTATATTGTGGAATTAATAGAGTTAAAAGAAATAAAGCTAAATATTGTTCTAATGAATGTAAAAATAATGCACAAATTAAAAATAAACCCAAGTATTGTGAGATATGTTCAACAAAATTAAAAAATGGGAATATAAAGTTTTGTTCTAATTATTGTAAAGATGCTGATAAAAGAATAAATAGATTTCCTAAAAAAGTTAAACCTAAAAAATATTGTGTGATTTGTAA